>VMHT01102190.1_pt1 | contig 10665 bp, 11 predicted proteins | sample 4693611 | NCBI WGS metagenome assembly VMHT01 (sample SAMN12280063, study PRJNA550983) | marine metagenome | isolation source: seawater sampled from same location over 5 years 0.02-0.2 micron viral filtrate | place: USA: collected off the coast of southern California halfway between the port... ...
GTATAAAAAACATATATTTTTATATAATAATATAATATAATATGGATGAATTATTAGAAGAAACAGAAATCAAAAATGCTGTTGAACCAGCAGTATTTAAATACGCTTGTGATGATGAAATGGATAATATTCCATATCCTTTACCAGCATCTATATTTAGAATGGGGTTAATAGGACGCTCTGGAAGTGGTAAAAGTAATTTGGTTCAAGCATTAACACAAGCAGGGGGTAAAAAGAGAATATATAATAAAAGATTTTCTAATGTATTTATAGTATCTCCAAGTGGAGCAAGTCAAGCAAATAAACCAAAATTACCAGATGATAGATTTTATCAAAGTATAAAGGATTTACCAACTATATTTGAAAGGTTACAAAATGAAGAAGATATGGAGGGTAGAACATTAATTATTCTTGATGATTTAGGAAGTGAAATAAAATCTGGAAGTAGTGAAGAAGCAATAATAATGAAGAAAATTTTCAATAACGGAAGACATATAGGAAGACCCTTATTAGATGAAAGGACTGGGGAACAATTAGAATCTGGTGCTATTAGTATTATGATTACAGCACAGAAAATGTCGCAACTTCCAAGATGGATTAGATCCCAACTAACACATTTAGCAATCTTTGATTGTCGTAATACAAAAAGTGAATTGATGACTTTATATGAAGAGTTCTTTGCTTGTGATAAACCAGTATTTAATGAGATAGTAGATAGAGTCTATTCTAAACCTTTTAATTTTGTATTTGTAGATTGTAGAAAATCACAAATATTTAATGGTTTTAAATCACAGTTTAATATTAAATCTAAAAATTATTTATAATCATATATTATATGACTATCAAATTAAATGAGTTTGATAAAAAATTATTATCAAGTGTTAAACCTTCTGATTCTTGGAATAAATTAAAACATATATATAGTGTAAATAGTATAGTAAAACAATTAAAAATAGGTAGTAAAAAAATAGGAACTAAATGTGCTAAACATTTACAAAAAATAGCAAAGAAAGATAAGACTGATATTAATGAAATAAAAGATGGTTGTAAAGATTTAATAAAGAAAAAACCAAAGAACCCATTAGCAAAAAGTAAAGAAAAAAGAGAAGTATTAAAATCACATAAAATAAATAAAACAGAACAATTAGCAAAAGATACAAAACAAAATGTTAAAGCAATAAAACCACAATCAACAACAGATAAATTTTTATCATTATTATTACAACAACAACAACAACAACAAAAAATGACTATACAGAGAAATGTAGCAGAAGTAGATAGAATATTAACAGATAAAATTAAAACACCAGAATTACCACAAACAGCACAAAGACAACCATTACAATTAAAAGTATCACCACCAATAGTATCACCAGCACAACCAGTTCCTATATCACAAGCATTTAATCCAGCACCATCAGTTAGTAGTAGTAGTAGTGATTTACAACAAAATGTTCAACAAAATGTAGCAAGAGCAAGTTATTTTAGAGATTTAAATAGTATTCAACAAGGTAGATTAAATTTAAAAAATAGAGTTAGAAGTGGTGAATTTAGTGCAGGTCAAGCATTTGGAATATTATCAAATATTAAAAGTAATATGATAAGAAAAAATATAAGAGGTATTGTAACTTCTGCACCAGAAAATGAATCATTACTTGCTACATTAGATGATATACAAAGTAATATAGATAATGATTTACAAGATTATCAGTCTGCTATTCCACAAGTTCAAGATAAATCTGGTGCTTTTAGAAGTTTAACAAATAAATTAACTGATAAAAAATTAAATCAAGAACAAGATAATATATTATCTGGTATTACAGAATTAGGAAGAAAACAAAGAGGGGTAAGAGAAGAACAACGATTAGGATTATTACAAGGTGAAATAATGGGGCATATTTCTGGAAGAGCATTAGAAAATGTTGCTTTAACAACACGGAGTGAAGAAGACCAATTTTTAGCACCAAGTCCATTACAAACACCCAGTAGAAACGAAGGTTCTACCTTCATTAGTCCAAGACCAAGTCCTTTAAGTTTAGCAAGAGAACTATCTGGAAGTTCTGTTGCTTCTAATAAAAGTGTAGAGGAACAATTAGATGAAATTAAAAAAAATCAAGAAGATTTAAAAACAAGTCTAAATGATTTTCAACAAAAACTATCACCAAAAAAAGAAAAGAAACAACAAAAATTATTAACAGAAGATGATTATAATTTATTATCTAATTGGACGAGTGGGCTTGGAGGTAATTGGAAACTAACAAAACACGGTAAAGCATATGATAGTGTATTTAGTGATATTCCTCTACAACCAGCAACTAACCAAAATAGACAAAGACAAATTAAAAGATTATTAAAAGAAAATAAAGATATAGAACAAACACAATTAATGGAACAAGTTAAAAATTTAAAAGAAGCAAAAGCAAGACAATTAGAACAAGAAAAATTTGAAACATTAGGAAAATTACAACCAGAAATATTACAACAAGTTAAAAAAAAAATTAATGAAGGTAAAATAAAAGTTGCTGAAACACCAATACCAACTGTTGAAGTAGTTCAAGGAATACCAGTAAAAGAACCTACAAAAGATTATAAAATATTAAAACCAAATATACAATCATTAACAATTCCAGATAATGTTCCAGAAGAACAAAAAGAATGGTATAATAAAAATTATAAAAGATATACACAACATTTAAATAAATATAGAGATGACTCTAATTTTAATCAAGCAATTCTTGGAGTTCTTGAAGAGAAAAAGAAAAGTAGTGGTGAATACAGTCAAACTGAAAGAGAAAGAAAACAATGGATGAAAACAGATTCAAATGCTAAATTTAAGTATAAAAATAATTTAGAAAAACAACTATTAGATGATATAGCAACAGATAGTGTAAATAAATATAATAGAGAATGGAAAGAAAGGGGAGGAATAGGAGGAGGTGTTATGGATAATGAAGAACAAAAAGTTTCTCTAAATAGAGGTGCTTATGCATTAATGGCGTTAGGAGAAGGAATAGGAAACGAAGGGAAATGGATTGATGCTTATAATACTGATAATAGAACAAGACAAGAACTTATAAATGGAATACATCAATCAAGGGATGCAGATGATTATAAAAGAATGTATAATCCAGATTATCCAGTTCGTCATCAAGGTTATACATATTATAAAAGCAAGTTTTATGAATTAGCACAAAAACAACAAATTGAAGAATAAAATATTATAATATATATATGAAACTAATTATACCAGATACATTACCCAAAAAAGAAGAAGAAAATAAAATTGAAAAGAAAAGGAAGAAGAAGTTAAGAGAAGAAGACTTAAAAAAAGAAAAAGATAAAAATGTTTTATTAGCAATATTTGGAAAAGATTATTTAATATATATAAAAAAAAAAAAATAAAAAAAAAAAAACTTTTTTTTCATTTCAAATAGGTTTAAAACAAGTGGTAGTTTGGACGATTGGTAGTTGTTTGAAATAAAAAAAAAAATAAAATAATATGTTATAATATATATGACTACTAAAACAAGGGGAGATGTATTTGTAACTATTCGTAGTAAAGATTTAACTAATTTAAATACAGAGGGTAGTAGTGGTAGATTTGTTTTATTTGAAAATATAATAGCAGACCATAATGAAGTATTAAGTATAAAATGTGTATCAGCAATTATTCCAAATAGTTTTTTAAATATATCAGCACATAATAAAAATAATAAATTGCGTTTTAGTGAAGCAGGTGGTGGAGGAGAACAAACTATTACAATTCCAGATGGTTCTTATGATATATTAGAATTAGGAACTCAAATTGCTGGATTAATGGGTGATGCTTCTACTGGTGGAATAACATATACTTTTTCTTATGATGAAATTACAAATAAAGAAACTATAACAAGTAGTAATCATTCAAATAATACAGCATTTAATTTTTTAGGAACAGATACATGCAGAAGGTGTTTAGGATTTACTCAAAGTGAATTTACTATTAATAGTGCTGCTGGAATAACAAGTGATAGAACAGTAGATATAACAGATGGTCGTAATAGTATATTTGTAAGATTACCAAGTGTAAGTAATAATAAAATAATAGAATCAAGTAGTGGAAAATATAGTAATATAGTTTCTCAAATACCAGTTACATTATCAAGAAATACATTTTTTACTTATGAACCAACCAGAGCATTTGAATGTGAATTAACACAGAAACAAATTAATTATATTGATGTTAATATTACTTTTCAAAATGAAGAAGAAAGTGTTGATTTTTTAAGAGGAGATTGGGAAATAAATTTAATAATAAGTTTTAGAAAATTACCTTATACAGAAAGAGTAGCACATAGATATAATTTAAATAAAGAAATAATAGAAAAAGTAAATACATATCAAAAAACAATAATGAATAATCAACAAAAACAAAATGAATTAAATGATTTTTTCAAAAATAATATATTAGATAAGAATATAAATGAGTCATCTAACTCGTGAAGAAATAGCAATATTAAAAAGATATAGGAATGAAATTAGATATATGCCTACAAGAGAAACAGTAAAACAATATCATAAATTAAGATACACCCCTTGGACATTAGTAGATAATGAAGTAAATAAATCAAAAGAAAAAGAAAGTAAAAGAAGAGAAAAAACTGATGATGGATATGAACAAATAGGACACGGTTATAAAGGTTTTATGTTGGCTCATTTATTAAAACCTTCTCATAGTGGATTAAAAGTAGATGAATTAGAAAAAGCACAATTAGCAAAAGCAAGTAAAGAATATTATAAACAAGGAGTTGGTGCAGCAGAACAATATTTATTACAAAAGGAAAGTCCTTATACAATTGATAAAGAATTATCTAATAGTGAAGGATTAGTAGTTGTAAATAAAAATACTGGAAAACCAGAAATGGCGTTTAGAGGAACTGATAAATATAACATGCAAGATATTAATACTGATGCTTCTATATTATTTGGTAAAGAACAAGAAACAGAACAATTTAAAAGTGCTGATAATCAAATACAAGAAGTAATAAAAAAATATAATATGCCCCCAGAACATTTTACTGGATTTAGTCTTGGTGGTTCTAAATCATTACATTTTGGGCAGAAATATAATAAACCTTCAACTAATTTTAATCCTTTTATGGGCAAGAACTTAACTAATGATATTAGTTTAACAACAGCATTACAAAAAGTAATAAGAACAACAGAAGACCCCATATCATTAGGATTAGCATTAAGTGATAATGCGACACACGATTCTTGGAGTATAAAAAGTGTTTTACCTTTAAAGAAAAATAGTTTAAATCCTATTGAATCACATAATTTAGAGAACTTTACAAATCCAGATAATTTAGAAAGGAGTAATGGAAATGCATTAAATTATTTACAAAAAACATTAGATACTGGAAGAAAGCAAGCAGAATATGAAGATTTACATACAGCAATAGAAGCAGTAAATGATGGGAAAACATATAGTGAATGGTTACACGACGACCAAACAAGTGTAGCAGATACTTATGTTAAAAGTGATGGTTCTATTGGATTAAAGGGTTCAAGACATACTCCAAAAAGTAGAGGTATGAGAGCGTGGAATGACGCTGGTGGTTCTTTTACTGGTGATGAAGCAGTATATATAAATAGTATAATGAGTGGTAAAACACCTCCACAATCAATAGAATCAAAAGAAATAATTGGTGGTGGTGATATTGTTGAAGGAGTTCCTAATATTGGACCGCCAGAACCTAAATCACAAAAATTACAATCAATTTTTAATCAAGAAAAAACCAGTAGTGGAGTATTACCAGAAACTAAAATAAAAATGATGATGGCTCGTGGTGGATTACCTCCTATAAAAGATGATGGAACTGTAACTGGATTATATGGAGAACAGAAATTTATAGAACCAGAAAAAAGAGCAGACTATAATAGAATGAGAGATTTATTTAATAAAGCACAAGGAGTTGTTAAAGAAGGAAAGGAGGAATTAGATATTAGAAATAGAATGAGAAAATTAACAGAAGTAGAGAATGTGCCTATGATTACTGATGATGAAATAAATCAAAGAAATGATATTATAGATAATGCTATAAAAAAAGAACATAGTAATACTACTGGTGGATTATCACAAGCAGAAAGAGATACATTTGTAATGGAAGATAAAGAAGATAGAGAAAACATAATTGAAGATAATAGACAAAAAATGAATGAAGAAGGAGCAAGAGCAGATAAATTATTAGAAGGAACTGATACACCAACATTTAGAGAAGGATTAACAAGAGCAGTCCATCCAGTTAATTTAGGAGTTGGGTTATTGGCTGGAACAGCAACTGAAAAAATAAGTGATTTAACTGGTATTAATAAAATGCCTTTAATTCCAAAAGATATATCAAAGGGGGCATTACTTGGAGCAATAACAGAAAAATTATCTACTGGATTAACTGGTTCTGCATTAACAAAAGGGGGTGTGGGTTTAAATATGGGTGCTGGTGCTGCAAGTTATTTAGTAGCAGATGCTACAAAATATGGGACTGAATATGGATTAAAAAAATTAGGTGCTTCAAAAGAAGTAACAGATTTAGGAAGTGATGTTCTTTCTTCTGCTGCTGGTGGTGCTACTTACGGAGCATTTTTAGGAGGAGCAGAAGGTGCTGCTGTGGGTGGAGCAGTTGGTGCTGCTGGTGGCGTTGCTGAATATGGATTAAAAAAATTAGGTGCTACAAGTAAAGAAGCAAAAACAGCAGTTGATGCAGGGGAAGTAGCATTAGCAGGGGGATTAACTGGTGCTACTATTGGTAGTGCTATTCCAGTTGTTGGGACTGCTATTGGTGCTGCTATTGGTGCTTCTACTGCCGAAGCAGGATATTGGTTAAGTAAATTATTTTAATTAAAAAAAATTATATTACTAATATATATATAATGAAAACACCAAATGTTTTTATAATTTATTTGAATAGTGCTAATTCTCAAAATGCCGCAACACCTTCTAATCTAAATTTTAATATAGGTTCTGTATTAGAACAAGCACCTAATCTAATCAATTTTCAAAAACAAGCATATTGTAAAATAAAATTAAGATATTTTTCAATCAAAAGAACAGCAGCACAATTAACAACAGCAGGTGCTTCAACCCTTTTAATTAATTTAAATGTTCCTCACCCTAATAGTATAAGAAGCACAACAATGAATGCTAATGAAGCATCAAATGTAAGAACTTCCGCTATTATTGGAGTTGTTCCTACAAAAAATACTAATAGTAGTTACTCTAATGAATATTATGATAATGATTATGTATATGTAGGAAATCCATTTCAAGGTGATATTAATATACAAGTATTAGACCAAGATTATGGTGAATATACTGGATTAGATAATACTATGCCTTTGGAAATGTTATTAGAAGTATGTTTTGATGATAATCCAGCAAGAGTAAATGATAATACTGGTAAATTAAATACAAATATAATAGATTATAATTTAAATGGTGGTTATAATTATTAAACTACCAATCGTCAAATCTACCACTCATTTTAAACTGAAATAAAATTAAATAAATTATTTTTTTTTTTTATTTTTAATTAAATTTTAATTAAATTTTAATTAAATTTTAATTAAATTTTAATTAAATTATTTTTTTCTAATTAAATAGTATAAAATGGAAAGTGATTCAATGACCCCCTCCGTTTTAAGATATAGCGACCAAATTCCTCAAATGAGTCCTCAAATGGATTTTAATTATTTAACTATGATTCCTTCAAATGGTGCATCATTTTCGGCGAACCAAGAAGTTCGTATTCCTATAAATGTTCCAACTGATTCTTTTGTTGATATGAAGCGTGCATATATTAAATTTAAATTAACTAATCCTGCTGCTGCTGGTGGTGCTAATGATGGTTCTATACTATTAGACCCAGTTGTTGGTGCTGCATCTATTATTTCTACATTTCGTGTTGTAAGTGGAACTGGTGCTTTACTTGAAGAAATACAACATTATGATGCCCTTGTTGCTATAATGAATAATCATAAAAATGAAGATGTAAATGCTACTCGTGGTTCTATTACTATGGGACAGAGTGAAGTTCCTTTAACTGCTGAATCAATTTCTTTAACTGCTGGCGAACCTGCTGCTACTGGTATTGTGGGAAAACAGACAATTGCTGCCGCAGAGTCTAAAATATTCTATCACGAACCAGTTAGTGCAGTATTCAATGCTGATAAATTATTTCCGTTTGGTTTTACACAAGGAACTTCCTATGTTTCTTTAACTCTTAATAGTGCTACTGGTGGTGTAACACAATACAATAATGCTACTAATAGTGCTGCTGCTTGGACTGCAAGTGAATGGGAATTATATTTACCAGTATTAAGACCCGGATCCGAATTTGCGAATAATTTTAGAACTTTAATACAATCTGGCTTACCTATTAATATTCACTCTGTTGGCTTCCAGAATTCTCAACAGAATTTAGCACAAAACGCCACAGGGCAGCAGACAGTAACATTTTCTACAAGAAAACGAAGTGTAAAATCTGTAATGAGTGCATTAAGAACCAACAATCAATTATCACTCATAGTATGTAATAGTTCTTCTGGCTTTAAAAATAATCAAGCAACTGAATACCAGTATTCAATTGGAGGTCGGCGTATTCCTTCTGCTCCTATAAAATGTAGTGCTGAAACAAATGGATTAGATTTAGGAGGTGCTTATAATAATACTCTTTTAGCATTAGGACATTATGATAGTAATTTAAGAGGTTCTTGTTGTAATGTAGATACTACTCATCGCAAATATATGCAGGCAGTCGCACAAGATAAAACACACTCTTCAAGTGTAGCATTCAGTCTTGATTTAGAATCTTATGGTGAAGGTCTATCTGGAATGAATCTTGCAGGTCAAGGTCTTCCTCTTGTCTTATACTTAAATTGTGGAGGAGATAATGGTCGTGCTGCACACGAAGGTCCTTTACTTGCTGATTTATATGTTGTGCATGATGTAATCTTTACTCTTGATGGCGTTTCTGGAACTATGTCTGCATCTTCGTAAATAAAATATTTTATTATAATATAGTATGTTCTCTTGGTTCTATTCAGTTGAGAATACAGATTTAGAATTTGTTAATGATATGATTAACTTTTATAATGAAAAAATAGATAATATAAATAAACAAAATATAACAGAAGAAGAAAAGAATAATAAAAAAAAAAGAATAAATATAATATTAACTTGTTTAAAATATTACTACAATATATAATATAGAATGATAGAAATAGATAATGAAATTATAACTGTATTATGGAGTAGTTTAATGCTTTATAGAGATAGGTGTTTAAAAAATAATGATATTGTAGAATATATTAAAAATGATGATGAATATAATGGAAAAGATGATTTTGAATATTTTTTAATGATGTATTTAATACAAGGATTAACAAGAGAGAAAAATGGTGTAAAGACATTACACAATAAACTATTAGACGCAGGCATAGACAAGAAAAAAATAAATAGTTTTATATATTCTTTTCTTAAACTAAACCACAAAACAGAAAAAGGTTTATGGAGTTGGAATGAAATTGAAGAGTTTAATATAAATTTTGATAATATTAAACAAACTTCCACCAAATATACTTTAATTTAATCTTTAAGGATTACAATCTAATCTTTTTTTTTCACTATTAATATATTTATCAATATACACATCTTTTACTATCTCCTCTACATCTCTTAAATATAAATCAATAGATATTTTAATTAGTTGGAATCTAATAGTAAAACGACAATTATTTTCATCTTTCATATATTCAGTTATAAATTCTAACACATCATTATCAGTTTCTCTAATATAAATAAATAAACCTATCATATCTACATCACCAATAATATACCGAGATGCTAAATCTTCAAAATTAGTCCCACCTACAAAATTATCAATATATTCAATATAATCATCATAAGAATTAATATCATATTGTTCTTCTTGTTGATTTAAATATTCAGCAAAATCTTCAATAAGAGTTTCATCATAAAACAAATGAGTCATTATGGGTTATGGTTATAAAATGCAGAATCAATTTTAAAAAATAATTTTGTAAATGTTTAAATTATATTATGTGAAAATTATTTTCATATTTCAGTTTAAAATACTTTAATTTAATCTTCATCACTTAAATCACAATCTAATCTTTTTTTTTCACTATCAATATATTTATCAATATACATATCTACTACTTTCTCCTTCTCATTTCTTAAAAATATATTAATACACATTTTTACTAATGCTTCTCTAATATAACAAGCATTATTTTTATCATCTTTCATATATTCAGTTATACATTCTAACAAATCAATATCAGTTTCTCTAATATACAAGAATAAGTCCATTCCATCTATATCTGCTCCATCATAATCGGCTATTATATAATTGTCTTGTAAATCACCCCACCAACAACCTTCTATAAAATTATCAATATATTGAATATAATCATCATCACAATTAATATTTAATTTTATTTCGTCATTTAAATATTCAGCAAAATCTTCAATAAGAGTATCCTCAAACAGTTTAGGCATTTGGGCTTATGATTATAAAATGCAGAATCAATTTTAAAAAATAATTTTGTAAATGTTTAAATTATATTATGTGAAAATTATTTTCATATTTCAGTTTAAAATAA
>VMHT01180644.1_pt1 | contig 10664 bp, 11 predicted proteins | sample 4693611 | NCBI WGS metagenome assembly VMHT01 (sample SAMN12280063, study PRJNA550983) | marine metagenome | isolation source: seawater sampled from same location over 5 years 0.02-0.2 micron viral filtrate | place: USA: collected off the coast of southern California halfway between the port... ...
ATAATAATATTTTTTCAAAGAACTTACCCATTCATGTCTTATATTACCATAGGCACATAGCCCCATGACTTTACCGGCATGTACTAAAGAATCTTTATTCGAATCTGGGCCAGGATTAATTTCTGATATAGGACATCCTATTCTTCCATATGGTACTCCTAAACATATATTTGGAGTATTTAGTAATTCTATCTTAAATTTATCACCACTAAAAACTTTAGTATATCCTACTACGCCATGGTCGATACCTCCACCATCAATTGAAAATATAATTGCCTTATTAAACTTAGATGTAAAATATCCAGATGCAGCATGTGCCATATGATGACCACATAATTTGAATTCTGCATTTAAAAATTGTGTTTTTAGATAATCTAAATCTAACTGGTTTAGTCCATTATATAATATAGTTTTAATGTTATTATCATTACATTGTGATTTAATATATTTAATAAACTTTTCACGCGATGTTTGATCTGTTCCTATATCTGATTTACGATAGTCGAATTTACTTGAATACATGGCATACCGCTTTTTAACAAATCGTTCATATTCTAAAATTTTTAACTCTCCAGATGTATTGATAAATACAGCACCTGCATCATGCGACCCATATATACTTAAAGTATTTTTCATATCAATCCCATTTTTGCAAAAATATTCTCATACATCCAATCTTCTGATAAAATATATTTTTTTGCAGTTTCAAAATTATCTTTTGCATATGGTAACATATCTTTATATAATTTTTCTCCTAAGGTATTATATATATCGGGGAATTGCTCTATGTCATTCATTATAATCATACCACGAGTATCAAAATAATCACCAATTGATGGCATTCCCCAATATATTGGTATTGTACCAGTCATAATAGGATTAATTAATTTTTCAGAAAAATGTAAATCACGCCGTTGATTTTCCATTGCAATATGAAATGCATAATCTTTTAATCCATCAGTTATACTATCAATTGGATTATATCCTCTACCCATCACATCAATAACACCCCCCCATTTTTGTATTAATTCATGACGTTTTAAATGATCCGGAACATTTCTTTTTCCGGAGGCTATAATACTTACTATTTTAGTTTTATCATGAAACTTTCTATTTTCTGGTTCTATCCAACATCCTCCAAAAGGATAATAAATAAAATTTTCTCCTTTATCTAATAACTTTTTTTCATTAGTTAATACATAATCAAATGAATGATTATTATTTAATACCCATTCATAACGATCAGGTTGTTTAACATAGGGTTCTATTAACCATGCTATTTTTTTACGATGTCCCGATTTATCACCCCTCATAATATCCCTATCAGTATAAAATACTAAATCTTCATTATGAGATACATTTCTATCCCATTCTATATTATCTGAAAAAGATACGGGGGGCATAGGATTATTACTGTATTCGCAGTGGCAAAATGTTTGTTCTATTATCTTTAATTTTAATTTACTCATATTTTTATCCAATTTTTACAATATAAATCTTTAGTATCTAATTTTTTATTTTCTCCAAACCAATTACTAGGAGCTATTACTTTTTTATTGGGGTTATTATTTAACCAAGCTCCCCACCAACTAAAAGAAGAATTTGCAATTATATTATGAGTACATAAAGACATTAACCATAAATCTATATAATCTTCTTCTCCTTCAATAAACACAAATTGGTCACCTATAAAATTATTTTTACACCATTCTATATCATCACTGAATATAATAAATTTATTAAAATTATTAAAATGTTCCATAGCTAAATTATAATAATTTATACTTTGTACTGGGTGTCTATCTTGTTTATTTAAATAATCCCCACGGCGTACATGGACTGAAATAGAATTTGGGATTATATTTTTATATTTCGAGTTTATATATTTTTTACTAGTTTTATCAATTGAGTATAAATCTAAAATAGTATTTCTACATAAATATTTTTCACTTTGAAAATATCCATTAAACAATATATTATCTTCTTTAGGAAGGTTGTTGTAGTAAAATTCGGGTTCATTATATTGATATTGTAACCCATTTACATTAAAATTTACATTGCGAAATATATTTGTTAAATATGTTTTAATATTTTTATGTATTTGTGCAGTATTATCTTTATCAAATCCTACATTAGAGGATAATGAATACATTGCTCCAATTTGAAACATATAATTACCTAGACCACCTGCTAAATTACAACTTATCATTTTTCTTTTCTAAAATTCTGTTCCATTTTTCATACATCGAAAAAATACTCATCCTGCCCATTAAGTCACTAAAACTATCACGTTGTTCAGCTAAACATGGATATACCCCATATGTTTTATTTCTACTTTGAAGACTATTAGCATACCATTTATCAATATTATATCTACCTTCATTTTGTTGTGACCAATTCCATGGATCTTTCCAATCTATATTATCATATGTATCTAGAATATAATCATATGCCGATGAATTAATTACATAGGATGCAGTTGTCTTACATACATGTAACTTAGCTAAATTTTCGTCAATTCTATACGCTAAATTTTCATCACCAACTAAATTACCTCCTAAATATAACATATCATATTGTATATTATTTTTCTCAATCTGCTGCATTGTTAATAATATTATATTAGATGAATCATCTCGCAATATTTTTACATCATCTTCAAAAATTAATACGTTCTTATAGTTATTTGATTTTGCAATCTTTACAATCTCATAATGAGATGCTGTACATCCAATAATACCGGGTTGTAATTGAATTGCTTCAAATCGTTCAACATCATCCGCAATTCCTAATTTTTTAAATTCTATTAAACTTTCTTGCCATCTATCTTTACGATGACTTAAATTAATGCAATATATTTTATCAAAATATTCTTTCATACTACTTATTTTTCCAAAAATTTATTACATCTAATATTATCTCATCAACTGTTTTTGTTGTTTTCCAATCTAGTTCAGTTTGAATCTTTTTTGGATCTGGGATTTTATCCCAAGCTTCAGCATATAGAGGTCCGTAAATTGTTTTTGGGTCAATATGTGAAATTTTAGATGAAGAATTTGTTAATTCTTTTACCCTTTTAGCAAGGTAATTAATAGTAACTTTATTTAAATGATTACCTATATTCCATATATCATTACTACTATGATATGATGTTAAATACACACCATCAATAATATCTTTTACATATGTAAATGCCCTAACTTGTTCTCCATCTCCAAACACCGTTATATCTTCCCCGGTTAATGCCTGTGTGACAAATCTAGGTAATACAAATCCCGCATCAGGTAATTGTCTTGCCCCACTTATATTAAAAGGTCTTATAATTTGATACTTTAAATCTGATACTTTAGCTGTGTTGCTAATTACTATTTCTGATAGTAATTTGGCCATAGAATATTCATTACGTACTTTAAAATCACCTACAAGTAGTTTATCTTCATGTTCTTGCAACATAACCGCTTTATCTCTATACCCATAAATTTCAGATGTACTAACAAAAATTAGGGGACAATTATGTAATTGGGCTCCCTCTATAGCCCAATAAACATCATCTAAAATATAACGTGCCATTTTTCCTGAATGTTGGAGTATTCCTGCGGGTCCAACAGGGCTAGCTAAATGGATTATCATATCAAACTTTTTATTAATATCCCATTTATATGTAAGAATATCCTGAATGATTACTTCACACCCATCACATACAGGATCATCTGGGGGGATTGTATTTGTTGATAAATTATCAATAATAGTAATTTTATTCCCTTGTTCTTTATATTTTTCAATAGTATAGGATCCTAGAAACCCAAGACCACCTGTAATTAAAATATTTTTCTTTTCCATTTTCTATATTATTTTTAAAAATTGTTTTTTTACCGCTGTATAGCTATATATAGATTGTGCTTTTAGGAATGCATTTTCTACATATTCATTATGTAATGTCATATCATTAATAACTTGATTAAATTTTTCTTTTAATATTTGTTCATCATTAATAGCAAGATCAGGCCATAATATTTTATGAGAATCCTGTATACCACCAAAGTTAATTATACCTAATGCTGCACATTGTACCCCCATAGACCCACCGTATGGGGAACTGTCTAAGTTAAAACAAAAAGCACAATCTCTAATACCATCTAAAAATTCTTGCCATTGTCGATGATCCGGACCTTTATATTTAATAATATGTTTTTTAGAAAATAAAGAATATTTATCCGATATATCTGAAGTAATAGAAGTATTTGATGTTCGTTCAGGGGCTTTATAATCTAGAATTATTGGGCTACGTTCTTCATTATAATAGTGCTCATATAAAAAGTTTATATTATGTGGTTGGGGGATATAATGTACTTTTTTATTTAATAATGTTTCTAACTCTTTAATATCGGAGGGAACATCCCATGGAAAGGTAACACGATCACACTGTTGAAAAAATACTAAACGTTGTTGAGGGGTTGAATTAATCCATGTTGCTTCTTTTATAAAACTTATTATTATTGCGTTAGGATATGCCTTACGTAACATAGATACATTATATTTATCTGGGTGTTTTTCTATAGCTATCATTACAATATCCAAATCTATATTTGGTAACTGTTCCCATTCTGTCCAATTTATAAAGTATCCATCTGTAAATACAAATGGCCATCCCCATATACCTAAATGACATTCATTACTTATAGAGTGATGGTGACTATAAGGCTCCAAATTATCTGTTTTAAGTTTATAAGATTTACCATCTTTTACAAAATATGAACGTTGGACACACCCATCAACTATCATTGCAAATTTCATTATTCTATTTCTTTAAGGTTTTTAAATATACTGTGTAAATGTAATGCTATGTTTTCAGGTCTCATTTGTTCACTAAATTTCTTTCTTGCATTTTCTATAATATAATGATAATTTTTGTAATTTACCAATGTTTCTTTTATTTTTTTATTTAAATCACTAAAATCATGTTTACATGCAATATATGTTTCCCCATCAATAAAAATATTGGGCACAGTATCAATGTATGACATATCTGGTTTAATTAATATAGAACCAAACATTGCTGCTTCTAAATCTCTTGGTGCCATTTCCCCATAACCAAAGGGAGCAAATAATATTTTTGAATTAAAGGTTCTATTATAATATTCTTCTTGAGATACCCTAACCCCATTTTCTAATTTAGCAATTTTTAAAGTAGTAGGAAGATTATTTAATTCATCAATACTTGGTTTTCTAAATTTATCATAATGGTCGCTTTGAATAAACCCATGTTCATATACCTTTTGAGGGCTAGGATATTGAAACATAGCTGAGATATCATATTGTCTAGGTCTATTAATATCATACCATTGAGTTTGTATTCCTGCCCAATGAGTACTTAACCAATTTACCCCGCTTAATACTATCCTATCAGAATATTGGTCAAAATCATCTAATTTATATTCCCCGGGACCCCAATAATATCTTCCTAAAACAGATCCTTGTTTGTATAAAGATCTATCTTTTAATAAACTATTTTTTAATAATAATAAAGCATTAGATTCTTTAAACACTTCATATGCTCCTATTAGTGAAGTAGAATCTTGACCATCAAGTAACATATAGTCACCTGTAATTTTAGATAAAAATTCTAAACCATTATTAGTTGATTCTTCTAAGGGAACTTTTTTATTTAAAAAACTAGCTTGGGCTATCCAAGCAAAATCATAAGAATCTCCTTGAGTAAATTCTATTCCTATTTCTTTTAAAGTATTTTGAGCCCAAAGAAAAGGTCTAAAAGTACACTCATTACGGTGTTTTTCTAATTCATATAATTTTATTTTTATCATAAAGTATCGTAATATGAATTTTGTTTTTCTTGTCTTTCTATGGTTTTATGATGAACTAAGCATAATTCTTTATCATATGGTAATTCAGAATATTTATCATATCCTTCTAATACTTCATGTACTTTATTCTTCCATCTTATACTAGAATTGTTTTTATATATTCTCCACTGTAAATCTGGGAAGTTAATCCATCCTTTTTTATTTACTTGCCATCTCCATTTTTGGATATGTTCTTGGGTTAAACCCTCTACAGTATTTATTCTAGGTACTCTATATACTTCTATTATTGGGTTATTTTCTATAATTTGAGGTATTAAAGTAAGACCTTCTAAGGATAACATTTCATCTGCATCGATTTGAAAAATATAATCCCCAGTACAGTAAGAAGATAATAAATTTTTCCATTCTGCAAAGTGTTTATTAAATGGAGATTTATATAGCTTAAACCAATTAAAATTATCTTCAATATAATGATCTAAAAAAGTTTCAACATCAGCAGTACCATTATTAGTGTCATATAGTACTATGATTTCATCCTGATCACGTTTATTCTCTAATAAAAAACCTAATAAACGTTGAATTTCTTCTAATTCATTACAAACAGGGATTGCATAACTTATTTTCATATCTTAACTAGGTAATACCCCAATGTATGAAAGGGCATCCATAAAATCACGTTCTTTAAACTGTTTCATTGTAGTCATGTCCATTCTATATTCGTAATATTTTCCTTTTTTATTTGGGATTGGATATTTTTCTTTTTCTTCTTCTTTTACTTCTACAGCTTTAACAGCTGCCCATTCCCAATTTTTAATTGAGGAACCATTAGCAAATACCATTCCCTGTTTAGGTAAATTTACAGTTGAAGGAAACCATATTTGGCCATTTTTATCTTCATGTTTTAAATCCTTATATAATTCTGGAAGAATTTCCATTTGTTCTTCTGTTATTTCCTCTCCTTCTCTCATTAAAGTATTAGACTGGAAACCACAACCATAGCAAAAATAGTTATTTATGTCTTGGTTTACCTCAGTTACATAACATGCATCAGAACCACATCTAGGACATACATCTAATTTATCTGCGCTCATATCTTTTTAAGTTTTGGGAGTTTTAGTTTAGGTAATTCCGGGGTATTGCTTCCACCTATTTTTTTAAGTTTAGGCAATTGTAATGGGACTTGTTTAGGAGATTCTGTTACATTATTGGTTAAAATATTATCTAATTTTTCAACCATTTTTTTATAACTAAAATTTTCTTTAGCAAAATTCCCTTGTTGTTTAGCTTTAACACTCCAAGTTTTATAATTTTTATACATATCTTTTAAGGCTTTACCTAAAGCCATAGTATCAACATCAAACCATTTAGACCCTTGTATTAACCATTTATTTTGAGCACTTCTATGAACATCACCTAAAGTACCAGGCAATAATACACTCATGTCAGGTTTAAGAAAATCTACATGACCTGACCAACCTGTAGTAATTATTGGTTTTTTAGCTTGGGTAAATTCAAGTAATGGTCTACCAAATCCTTCACCCTTAGTTAAACTAATCATACATTTTACTTTTGGGTGGTTGTATAACTGGTTTATTTCTTTATCTAGAAGATCACCATGGATTAAATAGATATTAGGTAATTTACCTTTTACTGTTTTTTTAATATCCTTTATTTTAGTTAAAATATTATCTCTATCTAAATAAGAAGGACCTCCTTGGGATGTTTTTAATATTAAAGCAGGTTGTTGTTGTTTATTTTTAAAGGTTTCTAAAAACGATTTAATTAATAATCCTACATTTTTTCTATCATGTCCAAAATCTCCATTTATCCAATGCCCTACAAATAAAAAACAAAAAGATTCTTTAATTTCAGGTAAATCTAGTATTTCATTTGTAGATTTGTAAATATCTGTTTTAACCCCTTCAAATAAGATATCAGTTTTTACATTTGAATTAAAAGATATTTGTTCTACTACTTGTTGGGTGTTATTATCTCTTTTTTCAAATGTAGAAGCCTTTAAAACATCTATTGAATGTTTAGAAGAACCTAATACTAAATTCATTCTATTGCAACCTTGTACCCAATCCGCAGGTGCTACTGTAGATTCAATACCAGCTGTAACTCCTATATTATAATGGCCTTGTGGCATAAACTCATTTGGAATTGTTATCTGCATCCAAATGTCTGGTTTTGGATATTGTTTATCTGGTTCTGGTTGAAACATATGTTTATTTAAAAATTCCCACTCAGGGTGGTCTTCTATAAATCCCCAAGGTGTACCTCCCCACCTTTGGGCTAAAATTTTAACATCATATCTATCTAATTCAATAGCAGCTTTAGCTACATCTCTACCTCTTGCTCCATATCCTGAATAGGTATCTATAGGACAGCTTATTATAAGTGTTGGTTTCATATTAATATATTAAATTATGTGTTTGTATTTTTTTAATGTCATTATTAGTATTTAAAACTTCAAAAGCTTCTCTGGGTTCCCAAGTACTAAATAATTTATCTAAAGAATCTATTACTTTATTCCCCATTTTTTCAGCTGTGAATCCAGCTTCATCACTTATAGCCCATTCTCTTCCTTTAAGACCCAATTCTTTTCTTTTTTCTCTTCCCATATTATATAATTCCAATATACGGTCAGTAGCATCTTCTGCTTTACATCTATCATCCCAAATATAAGGTGTAATAGGTGAACCCTGAATTGATCTAGAAGTTGGGTAAACTGGGAATGCCCATTCACCATGTTTTTTATATTTTCCAGTATTATTAGAAGGTACTTCTGGGGATGGTGTAAACCATTTTCCATCTTCATCTTCAAATCTCATTTGATCTTGCATCCCCCCTGTAACATTTGCTATAATAGGAGTTCCTGCTAACATTGCTTCAGTTAATGTTAATCCCCATCCTTCATTTGAAGTTAATAGTATTTGAGCATCTGCTATATTGTAAAGTATGTTAAGTTCATCTGTAGAGAATTTTTTATTTGTGAATTGTATTGCTTTTGGGTATGTTTCACTAAATAATAATTCATTTATAACAGGTAAGTCAGTACCAGCTTCGTGTACTAAATCAGTATGGAGTAAAAATCTACATTTGTTTGCTTTTTCTTTAGGTAGTTTATCCAAAAACATTTTAAATGCCCACATAGTATCAGGTACTTGTTTTCTTCTAATATTTCTAGAATTAAAAAATAAAACAAAATCTACTTCATCTTTTCCAAATAAATCTAATTTCATTTTATCTATAGAATCTAACTCTTCAGTTGTAGATAAAGGACGGTAAAATTTATCGCTTAAACCATGGGGAACATATTCAATAATTTTACCTTCTGTTTTTTCTCCTAATACAATTTTATTAATGTTTACAGTTTGTTTAGAAATTCCTAATAAAACATCACATGATTCATAAAAGGCTTTATTGTATAGTGGAGCAGGATAATCATCCCAAATATTAAGATATATTAGGGGAATAGATTTTCTAATTTCATTTTCCATTTGAAATAACCATGAAAAATATCTTGGATCTGTTATAATAAAAACAGCATCTGGTTTTTCTATTTTAATAAGTTGCCTTACTAATTCTTGGTTTCCATAACCATCAACAGGGTATATAAATACACTTGAATCATTTAATCCTGTAAAATCATTAGTACTAGGGCTTAAATCAAATCTTTTTCCAGCATCGGGATGTTTAACTGCTCCTGCTACTTGAACCCAATTAAAGTGTTGAGCCGTATGCATTACTATTTCTTTAGCTACTGTGGCTACTCCTGAAGTTACTCTAATATCATCGCATATTAGAAGTATTTTCTTCCTATTATTTTTAGGAAGATACTTAAAATCTTTATTCATGTGTTTGTTTTTTTATAACTCTAAATTATTGTGATTGTTAATCGTCTTTCTAAACTCATCATCTGTAAGATACAAATGAATAGCGCGGTCAGCAAGTTTCTGGAAGGAAAATTTACGTTTTACGCACTCTATTTTGAAATCTTGAAATAAATCACTTTGAATTTTAACACTGGTTAGTGTTTTTTCTTTATTTGCCATATCTTTTATTTTTTAATAACTTTTTGTATATTCATAAATACGTATTCTTTTAGAAAGATGCACCTAACCCGCATAACTGTTTATCTTCTTTGTAGGGGCAAAATGTGCAATTCCATTTTGATGGGTTAGGATGCATTTCTTTTGTGGTATGTTTATTTTCTATGAAACATTTGCTCATAAATTCTTCTATTGCTTTAGTTGCTCTACTAGTTTTTATTTTACCCGAAGGTGGAGAATACATTTGAAATCGTTTCTGTGGGAAATCTCCTTCTTCGTATACTTTCCTTCTTGTAATAAAGAACTCAATATCAATATTTTCTATTGGGACTCCAAATTGTTCTGCAAAATATTTTTTGTATAGTATAAGTTGGAATTGTTTGTCTTCATCGTCTTTGACATATTTTAGTTTCCAACCATTAGTAGATGTTTTAATATCTATTATTTTAAATTTATCTAGCTTTTCATTGTACATTACAATATCTAGATAACCCATGAATAAAACATTAGGATTATACTTTACAGGAGGCATTAATATAGGGGTTTCTATTCCTACTAAATGCCAACCTCGTTTTGAAAAATATTTACCCCTGTGTTTTTTTAGGTAATTTAATATTTCAACTCCATCTTGGTAAAATTCACTTAATTCACCTGCACTAGAAAAATGTTGATTTTTATTTTTTTTATATTCATCTTGGTAATGTGCTCTAAGTTGGTCTTTAAGCATTTCATTGATATCTTCTCTATCAGCTGCTGCTGCAGTTGTTTCATACATTGTTTGAATATA
>VMHT01036815.1_pt1 | contig 10663 bp, 10 predicted proteins | sample 4693611 | NCBI WGS metagenome assembly VMHT01 (sample SAMN12280063, study PRJNA550983) | marine metagenome | isolation source: seawater sampled from same location over 5 years 0.02-0.2 micron viral filtrate | place: USA: collected off the coast of southern California halfway between the port... ...
CGGCATGGACACCATGCAGTTCATGCGCACCGACCTCGGGCTACCGTTCACCGACAAGGACCTCGAATCCTACCCCTACGTGATGCCAGAAGACGTCCCTGACTTGGTCGCCTACGCCACCCAACGCCGCACGGCGATGGGCGGTCCGATGCCCAAGCGCGTGGTGCCCTCCGAATCCATTGACCTGCCCGCGCCCGAGGCCTACGCTGACTTCGACGCCGGAACCAAAGGTACCATGGAGGTCTCGACCACGATGGCGTTCGTCCGAGTGCTTCGTTCCCTCATGAAGGACAAGGCCTTCGGCCAGCGCGTCGTCCCCATCATCCCCGACGAGGCACGCACCTTCGGTATGGATCCCTTGTTTGCCGAATTCGGCATCTATCATCCCGAAGGACAACTGTACAAGCCCGTTGACCACAACGTCCTGATGAAGTACAAAGAATCTGAAAAAGGCCAGTTGTTCGAGGAAGGCATCAACGAAGCCGGCGCCACCTCCACCTTCATCGCTTCAGCCACGTCCTACGCCACTCACCTCTACCCCACCGTTCCGTTCTACACGTTCTACTCCATGTTCGGCTTCCAACGGGTCGCCGACCTGATTTGGTCCGCTGCCGACCAACGAGCTCGTGGCTTCTTGATGGGCGCCACCTCTGGGCGAACCACGCTCAACGGTGAGGGCTTGCAGCACCAAGACGGGCACTCGCTTCTCATGGCGCACACCAACCCAGCGGTGCGTGCGTGGGACCCGGCCTTCGCCTACGAACTGGCCACCATCGTCCGACACGGCATTGAGGAAATGTACGTTGACAATCAGGATGTACTCCACTACATCGCCATTTACAACGAAAACTACCCCATGCCGCCCAAGCCAAAAGGGGTTGACGAGGGCATCATCAAGGGCATGTACCTGCTGAGAGGCGCACCGAAGGGTGACGGGCCGCTCGTCCGCCTCATTGGCTCAGGCCCTGTAATGGTGCAGGTGCTCGACGCCGTGGAGAAGTTGGAAACCTACGGCGTGCGATGCGAAATTTACTCCGCCACCTCGTACGGAGAACTCCGTCGCGAAGGCTTGGCATGCGACCGGCACAACCGCCTCCATCCTACCCACGACCTTCAGAAGCCCTACGTGGAGACGTTGCTGGCCGAACCGCTTCCCACCGTCGCCGTTTCCGACAACATGGCGGCCGTTCCCGACATGATTCGTCAGTGGGTCAGCGGGCCGTACACCGTGCTCGGCACCGACGGCTTTGGTCGGTCGGACACCCGAGAGGCCCTCCGACGCTTCTTCGAGATCGACGGCGCCGCCATTGCGTTGGCCGCCCTGTCTTCGCTCGTGCGTGAGGGCGAACTCGACGCCAAGGTCTACGCCAAGGCGGAGAAGAACTTCGCGGTGTCGACCGACCGGCCCGACATCGCTTCGCTTTGAAACGAGCTTTGAGACGCCCTCACTTCGCTGGCGAGCGCAGCGAGAAGGACACCGTTGGTTCAATCAACGACGTGAACAGCCAGCGTCAGGTGAGATCGATGGTGATGCTGCCCGAGTCGCCGTTCTCGTTGTTTCCACCGTACTCTTTCCCATCCACGATGAACCCGATGTCGGGCTCGTAGAACGTGTAGTGCATCGTCCACAGGTGGCCTTGTTCGAGAACGACGAATTTTGCGGCGCTCGAGAAACCGTCGAGCGTTGACTGGCCTCCTGTCTCGGAGATGAATTCAACTTCACCGTCCCAGCAGCAGAAATCAAACGCGCTTCGGTCAAAGAATTCCACGTGATAGTCGTCCGGGGCGCAGTGAGAATACGTCACAGGGCCCCCTTCGTTGTATTCATTGGAGCCTCCAAAGTCGACGGTCTGAACCATCAAGGTGATGTCAATTCTTCCCGTGTCGCCGTAGGCGTTGTCCCCGCCGTACATCGTTTCGCCGTTCATGAATCCAACATCGCCCTCAAAGAACGTGTACTCCATGGACCAGTCCAAGGAGGGGTCGAGCAAGACAAATTGTTTCTCGGCGGAGAACTCACGAATGGTGTCCGTTGAGCCGTCGGAGCCGTAGAAGGTCACTTCACCTCCCCATTCCGAAAACGCGTCGTTGGACAAATCGAAGAACGCAACGTGCCACGAGACGGTGCACTGGGCGCTTGAACTGTAGGTGATGGGAGCTTCTTGGCTCTCGAGGCACCCCGCAAGGGGCCCAGAAAAGAGAACCAGCGAAAGGAGAACGGCTGCTTTCTTCATCGACATTGCCCGATGTCAAAGTCGTCTGGTACATAAAAAAAATCCCGGCGGCGCAGCGGGGCTTCCCCGAACTCCAACCCATGGGTGTGGCCCAATACCGAACTACAAAGGCGAACAGCAGGCCTCGTAGGCTCATGTGGTGGCGCCTCCTCGCCGTGGCCTTCGGGCTTTTCATGGTGTTCAAGATCACGCTCATCACCTACCGCCGACGTCGATACCCGGAACCCCACGAGGATTGGAGCGTCGTGGACCTCGACGATGTGTCCTTCCCCAAAGGGTTCAGATGGGGTACCGCCACGGCGGCCCATCAGGTTGAGGGAAACCTCGTCAACAACTGGACGGTCCACGAAGCGGCAAAGGGCCTCGACCCCAGCGGGGAGGCGTGCGATCACTGGCGCCGCTGGAAGGACGATTTCCAGCTGCTCAGCGATCTTGGCCTTGACTCCTACCGTTTTTCCGTGGCATGGAGTCGCTTGGAGCCTCAGGAGAACGAGTGGAACGACGAGGCCATGGACGTTTATTCCGCCATGGTGGACGACCTGCTCGCCAGGAGCATCCGTCCGATGATCACCCTGCACCACTTTTCTCACCCGGACTGGTGGGAGGCCAAAGGAGGGTTTGCTGACGAAGCAAATCTTCCCGCGTTCGTCGCGTTCTGCGAGCGAGTGTTTGCGGTTTTGTCCGATCGCGTGTCCGTGTGGGTGACCATCAACGAGCCGACCGTGTTTTCGACCATGGGCTACACGTTGGGAATGTTTCCCCCCGGACGACGTTCCATACCGATGACACTGCGCGTGATGCGCAACCTTTTGCGAGCGCACGCAAAGGTCTACCATCGTCTGAAGATGTTGAACCCGGAGGTTCAGATCGGCGCTGCAAAGAACGTGACGCTGTTCGATCCCAAGAACCGGTGGAGCCCCATCGATTGGCCATTTGCACGCCTCATGGAGTGGTTTTGGAACGGTGCTTGGCGAAGCGGCATACAGAACGGCCGGATGTTTTTCAAAGACATCCCGGAGGCAAAAGGCACGCTGGATTTTGTGGGTTTAAACTACTACACGCACGTGCTGGTGGGCCCGGCTTCCGTGTCGCTTCTCAAAATGAAGTTCCCAAAGCGGCGTCAGGAAGTGGCCACCGAATTTGGCTACCCCATGTACGCCGAGGGCCTTCGTCGAGCCATTGAGTTCCTTGCTCCGCTGAACGTACCGATCGAAATCACGGAAAACGGGGTGGCCGACGCTGAGGACACCCTGCGCACCGAACACCTCCGCCGGCATTTGTGGGTGCTGTCCAACGCCGTCAAGGATGGACACGACGTTCGCTCCTACCACCACTGGTCGCTGATGGATAATTTTGAGTGGGCCGAGGGCTTTTCGATGCGATTCGGCCTGCATCGCGTGGATTTTGAGACCCAAGAACGTACGCTGAGAGCGAGCGGCGAGGCGTACAAGCGCATCGCCAACGAGCACTGAATCGATTAAATCCACTGATCGTTTTCAGCGGTCAACTCGCTGCCTGCATTCCCGGTGTTGACCACGCCACGTGGCTCCACGAGCATCACTTTGCACTCCGCCTCAGCGTAGGGTTTGTGGAGCGTTCCTTTGGGAACGACGTGCATTTCTCCGGCGTTGAGCGTCAACGTTCGGTCCTCAAATTCGATCTTCATGCTGCCCTCAAGAACGATGAACACCTCGTCGGTGTGTCCGTGGTTGTGCCAAACAAATTCACCTTGGAGCTTGACGAGTTTGAATTGATAGTCGTTCATTTCTGCGATGACCTTCGGGGACCAGTGGTCGGAGAAGAGACTGAATTTCTCAGCGAAGTTAATCACGGACATGGACCTTCCACGCCGTCGGCTTTACTTGGCTCTATGCCCCGGAAGGGGCGGTGTCCACGTGCCGTTGTTTCGTGCGAAGTCCAGCACATGACAGTACACCGTGGTGATCGGTACACGGCGGTCTTCCACCGCATTGAGGTGCGTTGCTTGGAGCAAAGGCGGCGTTTTTTTCCACGCCCTTCGGGCGATGAGCGACAGGGGGAATCGGGACAGTGCAGGGCCGTTCACGGGCAAGGTCAGACTTGTCAACCACGTTCGTTCAACCAAACCAGCATCGGCCATTGCTCCACGGACCTCCGACCAGGTCGCTCGACCGGCCTTCGACTTGACCAGCCACGAAGGGTTAACCGAGGAGTCAACTCGGTAGCCTTGCTCAAACAGCACGCCAGCCATCCAGGGCGCGATGTAGCCGTTTGGAGCACGGAAATAAGGTCGGAAGGCGGATCCGGCATGACGGCGAAGAAGGCGGGTTGAGGTTTCCAACATGGCTCGAAAACCGGCAACGTCCTCGTCCCAAGCCGACCATGAGCGATGGGTGTGGCCGTGACAGCCTACGGTCAGTCGTTCAGGAAAGGCGTTAATCGCTTCACCCAGCATGTCGCAAAATGCAGCCTCTTTGAGAGCATCGGTGATGACAAAAAGCGTCACTGCCCCGTCGTGCGTGCCCATCCAACGAAGAAATCCGCCCCATCCCGATTGAAACGAAGCTGAAGGTTGGTCGGGCGTTCCTGTGAACGGAACCGTGCTCCGCGTGGGGTGGCCTTGATGCTTGGGCAAATGTCGCAGGTCGTCTGCATCGACCGTCATCCATGTAGCCATGTCAGGCCCCCGGCCCAAGGTCAACCATGTGCAGATGATGAGGTACGGTGCGTTCGTTGAATTCAATGCCGATGAATTCCGGGAGTCGTTCTCCCCCCCACCGTCCGCAGATGGCGTCGGCGGTGGCCAACCCCGCATCGTTGTGTGGGTGGACGGCGATTTCGACGGTGGTGGTTGAATCTCGCGTCGTCAACCAGTGAAAAATCGTGTCAACACACGCTGAAGCGATGTTTTGTCGCCGGTGGGCGCGGCGAACCCAGTACCCGAGGTTGAAGTTGGCATGGAGCGACTGGAGTTCATCCCCTAGGCCAACCAAGCCAACAAATTCGGCCGTTTCCGCTTGATGAATGGACCAGAAGTGGAGTTGGTCGCTGCCGTTTTGGGCCTCGATGTCGTAGAGCATGTCGCGCAGTTGTCGTCGCACATCGTCGTCAGGATCCAGCCACGGGAGGGCCGATTGTGCAGCTTCAGCGTCCTCTTGATAGGCCTCAAACATCGCTACGAGGACGCCGTTGTTGGCGGGTTGGAGGAGCAGATGTTCGTTAACCCGTAGTTCAGGTGTATCGACCATGCTGTTCACCTCATGCCAGAAGTTGGGCTCGTGCTTGTTGAACATGTGGGTCGTTCGGGTGAACGTACGCCGCCATGTCCAGCGTCCATTTCATGTGTTCCTGACGCCCCAAACGGTGCATCAGCACCGAAACGTGGAGCAGCATGTCGAGGTGGTTGTCAAGGTGGGGGCCAAGGCCGTCGAGGGTGGCGGCGGCGTTCTCCATGCGGCCGTGTTTGATGTGGTCCATGGCAGAGACCACTTCCTGGTAGACCTGCGTCGGCGCCCATGGCTCGCCTTTGGGCCACGGCCAAATCCGCAGTTCGGCGGGCGGTTCGGCTTCGCCAACCCTCGTTTCCACGGTTGCATCCGTGGTTTCGTGGTCTTCGGATGCGTCAAGGTCGGGCAGTTCAGGCGTTGTTTGGTGCGCGGCAAGCGGTTGAGAAGCGGGCGGTTTCTCGGGAATCGGCCCCACATCAAGCTCCGGCAGGTCAGGAAGCGCAGGTGGTTCACTGGCGGCCGCCTGTGCCAGCGAGGCGCCGGGGGGCATCTCTTCGGCGGGTAGATCGGGCAAATCGGGCACGGCGTTGACGGCAGGGCCGACTTCGTCAAGCAAATCCTCGTCGTTGGGCGTGTTGACCGTCGGCGAGTAAAGCCCACCTCGGCCCGTGTGGACGGGCTCGGCCACTTCGTCAAGCGGGTCCGCGTTGCTCAATTCAAATTCGATGTACTCCTTGGGCGCATCGTCTGCGGTCAATTCGACTTCGTCGGGTTCCTGAGACGTCACGGTGGAACTCAGTGTTGGACCTTCACCTTCAATAAAATCAAAGGAATCAGGTACGAGCTCACCCTCCTCGTCGTGCTTCGGTTCGGAGACGTCGTACTGATCTACCTCCACCATCACGTCCTCGAGGGAGAGAACGGCTTCAACCACCGGGCCAGTGTCCTCTTCTTCTTCGTTTTCGCCGAGCAACAAACTCATGATTTCGTCTTCTGTGGTCGTGGGTTCGGCCATGGGTTGATCGCGAGCTGATTTGTTGAGCGAGTAGTAGCATTGTTCGCAATTCTCTGCCCCTACGGGATTGAGGCGGCCGCAATAAGGACACGAAACGCCGTCGACGTCTTGGGCCTTTTTCTTGCGACCAAACATCAAGCCACCCAGTTCTGGGCGGTGCATTCTCGGTTTAAGACTGAGGGTTTATCGCTCGCTAAACGCTTCAATCTTGATACATACGATGATGAAGGGCCGAGATGTGGTAAACGCATGGGGCGAAAGGGTTCGGTCAAGCGCATGAAAAGCGCCAGCGACCCCGAACCTCCCCGCCCCAAGGGAGAGCCAGCTCCCGACCGTTGGCGCCGAAGCCAAGACCACTTCTCAACGATGACCGAACTCATCAAACAGGAACTCGACGATGAGACGCAGCACGTCGAGGAACGCTGGAAAACCTGGTCGAAGCAACGGCTTGTAATGGCGGGGGTCTCGCTGTTCGATCTTCGAGCCCGAACCCAAGGGCGGTTCTTCGGCGATGACATCGTTGTCTTTGAGGCTCAGGACGGGGGACGTTTACCCGAGCACCGCTTTTCTCACGGCGACATTGTTCTCATATCCCGTTCCCGCCCCTGGGGGGAAAAAGTGGTTGAAGGCGTGGTGCTCGACCGAGGCCCAACGCGATTGCGGGTGGTGGTCAGCGAACGACCGCGAGACGTACGCAAGGGCGGTTGGCGCCTTGACCGAGGCGCAAATCGCGTCGCCCACGATCGGATGCATGAGGCTCTCATCGCCTTTCATTCCACCGAAGGCGACGGCGGGACCGTCCTCCGAGAACTCATTCTCGGAAACGTCTTGGACATGAATCAAAGTGCAGAACTCCCCCCTGACATCCGAGGAAAGCGGTACCGACGCGGCCCCAACCCCTCTCCCGCCCACCTGAACACGTCGCAACAAGACGCCATCGCTTCCGCCATGACCCGACGGCTCACACTGATTCAAGGTCCGCCCGGCACGGGAAAAACCACCACTGCAACGCACCTTTTGCATCAATTTTCTCAAGACGGAAGCGGACCGCTGCTGGCGACCGCAGAATCCAACGTCGCGGTGGACAACCTGCTTGAGGGGCTTCTCGATCTCGGCGTCAAGGCGTTGCGTATCGGACGGCCCGTCAAGGTTCGAGAACATCTGCGTTCGGCAACGCTGGATGCGGTCTTGGAAAACCATCCCATGCAAGAAGAATTGGCGTTCCTCCGAGACGAACAACGAGAATTGAGAAAAGCCCTCCCGTCCCTCAGAGGGAAAGAAAAAGGATTGATGCATCGTGATATCAACATCAATCACAAAGAAATCCGAAGGATGGAGGACGTCATGACGGCCAGCGTTCTTGACGAAGCCGAGGTCATTTGTGCCACCACCATCGGGTGCGGACATCGCCTTTTGGAATCCCGTAAATTTCCCATCGTGCTGATGGACGAAGCCACCCAGGCTACCGAGCCGAGTGCACTGGTCCCCATCGTCAAAGGCTGCCGCCAACTCATTCTCGTGGGTGACCACCAGCAACTTCCACCCACCGTGTTGAGTCGACGGGCCGAGCGCGGTGGACTCAACCGCTCGTTGTTTGACCGCCTCATCGCTTGTGGGCTCGAATCCAACATGCTGACCACCCAGTATCGTATGCACCCGATTCTTCGGGAATTTCCGAGCGCCCGATTCTATGAAAACCGACTCGAGGACGGTTGCACAGCCGACCAGCGCCCATCCCCCGCAGGTTTTCTCTGGCCCGATTGGGACCGGCCGATGGCGTTTGTTCCCGTGGAGGGGGTGGAGGAAAGCGACGAGGAAGGAAAGAGTCGATACAACCGAGACGAGGCGGCCAAGGTGCTCAGCGTGGTGAACGACCTGCTCGTGCCCGGCGATCTGCAACCCGAAGACATCGGTGTTATTTCTCCGTACAACGGCCAGGTTCGTGAGTTGGTTCGGCTGTTTGAACTGGCCGGTGGGCGTGAGGCGGGGCAACCGTACGCTGGTTTGGAAATCAAGAGCGTTGACGGATACCAAGGCCGAGAGAAGGAAGTCATCGTGTTCTCCACGGTTCGCGCCAACGACCGTGGCGAGGTCGGTTTCCTCTCAGACCATCGCCGCTTGAACGTGGCCATTACGCGTGCCAAGCGTGGTCTTGTTCTGCTCGGCCACCCCACCACGTTGCGCCATGACGGCACGTGGAAATCCTACCTCGATTGGGTGGATGAGCACCAGTTGTTTGCGTGGCATGTCACCCACAGTGCATGATGGGGCCAACGCGTCATTTGACAAAGGAGAAGTCGTAGCCAAGGCATGGCCGAAGACCCGGTGACCATCGTCAAAGGCGGAACCTTGGCTCAGAACATCATCGGCTCTGCGCCCGAAGGGATGCTCATCGCCCCATCGTGGAAGCGTGTGCTGGCGTTTGTGCTCGACGTCATGCTCATCAGCATCGTGTTGAGTTTTTTTACCGGAGGTGAATTGATGGCGAACTTGTTCAACATTGAGATGATGACCGAAGGCGGCCGCTATTCCGCTGCATTCGTGATGAATTGGTTCGTCTTCGGCGCCGCGTTCTATCTGTACTTCAAGTACACCGGCCAAACGATGGGTCGTTCCCTCGCCCAACGCGGCTTTCGCATCGCCATCGTTCACGACAACGGTACGATGCTCGAGACCCATCACTGGGGCCCGCGCGCCGTGGCAAAGATGGCCTACCTCATTCCGGTGCTTGGTCCACTGTGGTTTGGCTTGCGCGACACCTTTAGCGCCGGCTCCACCGACTCAGAATACCGTACGGCTGTGGACCGAAAGCATCACACCGTCGCAGCCGTGGACTGGTCGCTGCCCTCCGAAACACGCTTGCGACTGCGCTGATGTCAGACCGTTTGGGCAAGCCATTGAAGTAGAGCCACTCGTCAGTCGAAACAGGTGAGCCAGCATGACCGATGACCACAGCGCCCGAGCCGGCTCCCTCAACGCTCACTTGACGTCGGTGGTCATGGAAATCGACGATGACGACGAAGACGTCATTCAAGTTGTGGTGGACGTGGTGAACGAATCGTCCATCCCCGTTGGGGGGTTGGAAGCCGCTTTGGTTGACTCCAAAGGTAAACGCTACGAAGCCACCGAAGGCATCAGTTCCATCGGGCCGGGTCTAACTCGGCAGTTCAAGTTCGAGGCGCGTATTCACACCGGAACGTGGTCGTTTGAATTCAACGGTGGTGGGCAGTCGATGAACCTGGGCCCGTACGATGCGGATTTCGAATACCAAGCAGAGAAAGGACGCGTTCTTGGCAACGCCATTGGTTCAACGTTGTTCAGCGGTGCTTTTGACAACCATCTCGGTGATTTTGGATCCACGGAGGAGCGCGGCATCATTGATTCATCCTCCGTGGTCATGACCGCCTACGTCGGTGAAAACATCGAAGGCGGTGGAACGATGATGTCCCCCGGTGAGGTGGGCGAGGATGAAGAAGACGGCCCCCGCACTCCACCTTGGGCCACGGCTTCAACCGACCCAACGCCGCTCACACCTCTTACACCGCTTACACCGCTCACTCCGCCCCCCGCTCCAGAACAAGCGCCTGTGGCTCCGGCGGCTGACCCGCTTCTCGCACCGTTGACGCCCGCCCCCTCCTCCAAACCGGACGTCGAGCCTGAACCCGAACCTGCTCCTGAGACGGCTCCAACCCCACCGCCAGTCCCTACCACTCCTCCATCGTCGCCACCGCCATCACCTCCCCCGAGTGGCCCTCCATCGGGTCCACCTTCCGGCCCACCCAGCGGTCCCCCCAGCGGCCCACCGTCGAGTCCACCTTCCGGCCCACCCAGCGGTCCACCCACTGGTCCCCCCAGCGGCCCACCGTCGAGTCCACCTTCCGGCCCACCCTCTGGGCCGCCGTCCCGCCCCCCCGAACTGTGAGTGCTGATCATGTCCGAAGGATTTGCAATGGAACTGTGCGGCACGCAAGGCTCCTATCAGATCGTTCCTGACGACGTGGAATCCATCGACCTTGATGCGGTCGGCGGGGCCATTGAGGCGGCAGGGTACGAAGTCGGCGTCCGTTCACGCCTCTGCTGGACGTTCTCTGGAGCTTGCGACATGACGTTGTATCCGAGCGGGAAACTCATGGTACGGACCGAGGACAAAATCCTCGCAGCTGAGGTTGCACAGAAGCACGTCACTGAATGGGTCAAGGGCTGAGCAG
>VMHT01044160.1_pt1 | contig 10662 bp, 18 predicted proteins | sample 4693611 | NCBI WGS metagenome assembly VMHT01 (sample SAMN12280063, study PRJNA550983) | marine metagenome | isolation source: seawater sampled from same location over 5 years 0.02-0.2 micron viral filtrate | place: USA: collected off the coast of southern California halfway between the port... ...
AAGTTAAAAGGCACCTATGTAGCAACTATAGATAATTATCATGCAGATATAAATACTATAGACTACAGCACAAGCGAAACACCTGCAGAACACAAGTCTCATAATCTACTTGAGTTAGAGAATGGACAGTTTGGTTTGTATCCTAATAATAGAATGAGAATATACGATAACAGTTTAACACCAGACAAGCCCTTGATGCCTGACTTCAAAGTGAGTACAATGGAATATCAAGTAGAAAATAATCCTAGTTTGAGCAGATATGGTGATAGCGATGATTATTTTTACAAAAGTAAGGATGAAAAGTAATGGCATATACTAGTGGAAAACATGCATTTGGTATCTGTGACAGAACAGGATTTAGATATGACATAAAAGACCTTGTATTTGAGGTCGAGAACGGCGTTAGAACGGGTCTAAGGGTAGGTTATGATGTTGTTGATAGAGATCACCCACAAAACTTCTTAGGTAGGCTTAAAATAGATGATACGCAGAGTTTGTTAGATGCAAGACCAGATAGATTAGAGCCTGCTACAGAGCGTCTTTTATTGGTTGATCCATTCACAACAGCTGCAGCAGATAGTGGCAGTACAGTAATTACAGTTGTAGAAAAGAGTCATGGAAGAGCTACATCAGACAGAGTTAGATTCAGAAACTGTGTAGGATTTGATGGAATTACTAAAGCTAACTTTGAATTAGCTGTAGGATATGTTATAACTAAAACAACAGATGATGCATATACAATAAGTATTTCTGCATCTTCTACAACAGGTTCTGTTACTGGAGGAGGTGTATTTGTTACAGTTGGTCCAGTTTCTTTGGAGGCTTAAATGAGCTTTACGTTTGCACAATTAAAGACAGCAATACAAGATTACACTGATAATTCAGAATCATCATTTGTTTCTCATCTTTCTGATTTTATAAAAGCATCAGAAGAAAGAATATTTAAAAGTGTTGATCTAGAAATATTTAGAAAAAATGTTACCTCTGCTTTTACCTCTAGTGATAAGTTTTTAACAATTCCTGCTGATTATTTATCTACATTTTCTATGCAAATCACAACTGCAGGTAGCGAAGCTTTCCTTTTACAAAAAGATGTAAACTTTTTACAAGAAGCCTATAGTGGCTCTACATCTACAGCAACTCCAAGATATTATGCTCAATTTGACGAAGATAATTTTATAGTTGCCCCTACCCCAAACTCAAATTACGCAATAGAATTACACTACTATTATAGACCAACTAGCTTAACAGCAGGTGCAGATAGTGCTACAACATGGTTAAGTGACAATGCACCATTTGCATTATTGTTTGGTGCATTAGTAGATGCGTACATTTTTATGAAAGGTGAGCCTGACCTAATACAGCAATACGAAAAAAGATTTATAGATCAATTAACAAGACTTAAAGATTATGGAGAAGCAAGAGAAAATACTGACGCTTATTCTGAAGGTCTACCAAAAGCACAAAGAACATAGGAGCTTAAAATGGCAACAGCAAATGCAGCAACCACCTTTTTAGAAAACAAACTATTAGGTCATATATTTAAAAACGTAGAGTTTGCCAGACCCGGTGATGGCATTTATGTAGGGCTTGCAACAGCAGTATCTAATTTTGGTGATACTACGGGTGAGACAGATGCACCTACAATAACAGAGGCAACATTTGGTAACTATGGAAGAATACAAGTTCAAGCATCTAAATGGGACTTAACTTCTGACACTACTGAAACACAAACAATTAAGAATAATGAGAATATTGAGTTTTCAGCCTCTAACAATAGTACAAGTAATGTAATATCTCATGTGTTTGTAGCAACACATCAAACTAATAGTTTAGTGACAGAGGGGTCTAGTGGTAATGTTCTTTTTATAGGAGCTTTAGATGCTACTAAAACAATATCTGAAGGGGATATATTTAGAATTAATACCAACAATCTTACAATAGAGTTGAAGTAATGTCTTTTGTAGTAAATGACAGAGTAAAAGAAACTAGTGATACAACTGGTACTGGAACACTTGATTTAGAGGGTTCAATCACTGGTTTTGAGACATTTGTTGCGGGTATTGGAACGGGCAATACTACATATTATGCTATAGCTTTAGCGGGTACGGCAGAATTTGAAGTTGGCATAGGGACTGTAACCGATGCAAGTACAGACACTTTATCTAGAGATACTATATTATCATCTTCTAATTCAGATAGTGCCGTTAATTTTAGTTCTGGTACAAAGACTGTTTTTTGTACATTGCCTGCTTCAAAGGCAGTTATTTTAAATGATGTTGGTGCATCAACTTTAGATTTAAGTTCTGCTAATATACATGCAGGTCGTTATGGTAGTTCTTCTTCACCTATAAATATAAATGTTACAGTTGCAGCTAAATCAGCACATCCATATCAAGGTGATGGAAGTAGTAGTGCATATTATTTAAATGGAATTGAATCACCAGCCCTAACATTACATGGTACTGATGGTGCAACATCTAATTCAGAATATCATTATAGATTTACTCTTAGTTCAAGTGATATGTCTAGTCATCCATTTAGACTCTATTTAGACGCCGCTAAAACTACAGCTTTTACAACAGGAGTTACAACAACTAGTACATATTTGCAAATAGCCGTAGATGAAGATACTCCAAGCATACTTTATTATCAGTGTTCAAGCCATAGTTACATGGGTAATTATGCCATTGTTACTGGTTCTAATGTTGTAAATCACAACAAAGCGTTGGTTAGTTTTCCCACAGCAACAACTACCCTTGTAGGAACAAATACAACAGACACCTTAACAAACAAAACCATTGATGCTTCTCAGTTATCCGGCACTGTAGCTAACGCTAGATTAGATGCACAATTACAAGATGTTGCTGGATTGTCTGTAACAGATAGTGGCTTTATTGTAGGTGACGGATCAAACTTTGTTTTAGAAACTGGTGCAACAGTCAGAACATCTTTAGGATTGGGCACAGCCGCAGTTACAGCAACTGGTATATCTAATGGTAATGTGCCAGTATTTACAACTGATGTGGCAGACGATGACTTTTTAAGAGTTGATGGCACAACAATAGAAGGCAGAAGTGCCGCTCAAGTTCTTGCTGATATTGGTGGTCAAGCCAGTTTAACATTTGGTATATCTAATACAAATGCAGTTAAGGTAGACAGTGCAGATGTAGCCAATGATGAGTATGCTAGATTTACTGCAAATGGATTAGAAGGTAGAAGTAATAGTGAAGTATTAAGTGATATAGGTGCCACAAGTGCTACAGATGCAGCAAACGAGGCAACAGCATTAGCAATAGCGTTAGGATAATAACATGGCAAATACATTTAAAGTAGTTACAGCAACAGGGATAACAACTGAAGACCAAATATATGTTGCAGGTGGTTCGATTGTTGCAACAATAGTTTTAGGAATTATGGTTGCTAACACAACAACAAGTCAAGTTACTGTATCAGTAAAACTTGTATCAGATACAGCCAGTAGAACACATAGTGGAACTAATAGTGGTGCTAATAATACAGTTCATTTAATTAAAAATGCACCAGTGCCTGTTGGTTCATCTCTTGAACTATTAGCTGGAAATAAAGTTGTATTAGAAGACACTGACGAACTTACATTTGCCGCATCAGGAGCGTCTGATATAACTATATCAATAATGGAGATAACCTAATGCCTTTTATAGGGAATGACGTACCTGCTAACTTTCAATCTCTACCATCTGTTGTAAGATTCAATGGTACAGGTGCAGAAGACCAATTTAATTTAGGTAGAACAATAGCCAATGTACAATCTATAATTGTATCAGTAGATGGTGTTGTACAAGACAGTTCTAAGTACACTGTACCTGATGGCACAAATCTTACTTTTGGTACAAATGAAATCCCCCCTGCAGGAACAGGTAATGTTTTCGTATACTTTCTTGGATTAGCAGCAGGAAATGTAACACCTGCACCTGAGAACAAAGGTAACTTTAAGAATGGTGGTATGTTTAGAACTAATGCACAAGCCTTAGATACAAACATAACAATACTAGCCACAGAAAATGCAAATGTCACAGGAGACCTTACAGTTAACAGTGGTGTTACATTGACTGTAAATAGTGGTGGAAGGTTGGCAGTATTATGAGTAGCTTAAAAGTAGATGCAATAACTGATACAAGTGGTAATAAATCTCCACATATAAAAGGCAATGTGATGCAGGTTGTAAGCACAGTAAAAACTGATGCATTTTCTTCTGCTTCTACATCTTTTACTGATGTTACTGGTTTATCTGTTGCTATAACACCAAGTAGTTCATCAAATAAAATATTAGTATCTGTTCATTTTATTGCAGGAGCAACAGGGGCAAACAGCCCACGTTTTAACTTAGTTAGAGATTCAACAAATATAGCACAACCTTCTGGTTCTACTCCTTCAAGTTTGCATTTAAATACTGGGGGTAGTAATGATGGTCGTATGGGTTCTATTGTTTTTCTTGATTCGCCATCAACTACTTCTGAAATTACTTATAAACTTCAAGGTTTAACTGATGGAAACTCTTTTGTAGTAAATCGTAGAGGTGACGATGCAAACAAGACATCTATTTCTACAATCACAGTAATGGAGATTGCAGGGTGACAGATATAGCAAATTCAATATTAGCAATTAATTCAGATGCACAATTTTCTGTTAATGCAGAAGATGTAAAACAAATTACATGGCACAATGGCACAACACCCATAGCCGAAGCAGATATACTTGCAAAACAAAAAGAATTACAAACTGCATATGATAATGCAAAGTATCAAAGAGACAGAGCAGAAGCATACCCATCCATAGGTGAACAATTAGATTTGATATATCATGCAGGTCAAGGTGGAGATGCGTTCCAAGCAGCTATTAAAGCTGTTAAAGACAAGCATCCGAAAGGTTAGATATGAGTACATTATCAGTAGATACAATCACAGGCAAGTCTACCTCAACAAACTTAACTATTGGCTCAACACCTGTAGTTAGTGCAAGTGCAAACTCCTTGACTATTAGAGGTGAGGGTACGGCACATACAAGTATACAACAAGGGTTAGCGAAAGTTTTTTGTTCGTTTGATTCTCCAACTACTTCCAATGGTGAAACAATAGCAATGACAGACTCACTTAATATGACATCTGCAACTGATAATGGAACTGGTCAAGTCATGCTTGTTTTTGCAAATGATATGGCTAATGATGATTATGTTATAAGTATTCAAGGTGGTGAATCAAATGCTTTAGCAAGTGTTGATACTGGAACTAAAGCAGCAGGGCAAATAAGAATTGAGCAATTTAATACTGGCGAAGCTCTAAGAGACCATCAAGGTATGTCTGTAATTTTTGGAGATTTAGCATAATGGCAAACGGAACAATAGCATTTGATACATTATCAACAAGTGGACAGATAACAGGTACAGCTAAGTCTTTGGACACAGATTATGTTGTGAATGGCAGTGCAAAGGCTTGGGTACACGCTGTTGAGGATGCTGTAACTGGAGATGATTTGAACATAACAGACTCCACAGATAATGGAGATGGAGATTATACTTTTAATTTTACTTCAAATATGGGGAATACACTTTTTGCTGTAACTGCAACAACTAATGCAGATTCACATACTAATATGTATAACTGGGCAAGAACAACATCTTCCTATAATGTGGCAATTAGAGATGCATCTAATACTTTCCATAATAAAAATCATGGAAGTGTAGTACACGGAGACCTCGCATGACAATAGAAACACCAGAATTTCAAGGCACACATCTTTGGGATAGATTGTGTTGGGCAAAAGAAAAGCTAGAGCCTTACAGAACAGAATATTGTGTTGTATGGGAAGACCCTGAAGAGACTGATGCACCTGCAAAGATTACACATCCTGACCCTAATTGGATGGCTTGTGCATTACAAGGTGGCATACTTCCACCTGTAGAAGCCTATTGGGAACTCAAGAAGGATGAAGCCAAGCCTGACTTTGTAAAGCATACAAGAGGTTACTTGTTACATAACACTAAACCTATTGAAGCCATGACAGAAGAACAGGCAATAGAATATTTAATTATGAAAGACATACCGAGACATGTGTGGCAAGACTATGACAAAGCCAACAAACCTCGTATGCTCATTTGTACTAAGTCACAACTGCCTAGCACTAGAGTGTGGCGAAATGCTTGGAAGATTAATGAAGAACTAGCCACACATAAGAAAGAAGCTGCTTAAAGGAGAAACCAATGGCAACAACAAACATAGCAGATAAAGATGGTAATCTTATTAATGCAGCAGATGCAACTATACCATCAGACAGGCACTTCAGAGGTGCATGGACATTATCTGGCTCAACAATAACAGAAGACCTGACAGAAGCTAAAGTTATATTTAAGGATAAGATAAGGGAAGTAAGAAAGCCTTTGCTTGATGCTGAAGATGTAGTTTATATGAAAGCATTAGAAGCTGATGATGCAGATGCAAAGACTGCAAGTGTAGCAAAGAAGAAAGCATTAAGAGATGCTCCTGCTGCAAAAGCAATATCAGATGCAGACACTATAGCTAAACTTAAAGCTGCTTGGGATACAAGCACATTAGGTGATAGTCCATACGCATAGGAGTAAGAAATGGCATTAACAAAAGTAATAGGTGAAGGTGTAGGCACGTTAGATAGCTTAGATGTATCTGGAGTTACTTCTTCTACAGTGGGTCAGTCAATGATACCTGAGTTTATTTCTAATTTATTTTTAGCAAGTAATACTGCGACAAGTGCTTCTTTAACAAGTTGTTTTACCTCAACATATTCTGTTTACAGATTAATTGGAGTTTTAGGAGGTGATTTTAGTGACCAATCTGGTATATATTTTACATTATTAAGTGGAAACAGTGCTACCACTATTGACAGTAATTGGTATGGTGCTGGTACGCATGGAGATGACTCAGCTTCTGTAGGAACAGTGGAGATTAGTGCTAATAATGTTTTTATAATAAATCCCAGACAGGCTTCGACTGGTTTTAGTATAGTAGATATTCACTTATATATGCAACCAGCTGGAATAACTATTTCTGGAAACATGGCATTACACGATCAAGGTTCAGATAGAGGTTTTTATATTTTTAATGCTAAAAATTCAAGTAGTACAGTTCCAACTGGATTTAAAATAAGTAGTAGTGAAAGTGGGAACATGAGTGCTAGTAACTTATCTGTTTATGGAATGAGAATTAGACAAAATGCAACTAGCAAAATGACTGGGAGTTATTCATAATGAGTTATTCTGTAGACAATGATACAAAAATTGCAACATACAAGGACATTGAATATGGACCTAGTCAATCAACAAATGCACAAACTCAAGTAACAACATTGACTGCATTAACTGAAGATGAGTGTAAAGCACAAGTTACATTAGCAGCAGGAAAACCAGAAAGAGATTTAGAAAGACTTAGATTTAAAAGAGATAGTCTACTTAAACAATCTGATTGGATGGCTAATTCAGATGTAACAATGACAGATGCTTGGAAAACATACAGACAAGCACTTAGGGATATAACAAAAACATATAAAAGTTTAAAAGATGATGGATTTACGTTTCCAACGAAGCCAAGTTAAGGATAAAAAATGGCATACATAGGCAAATCTCCTTCACAGGGAGTCCGTAGTAGATTCCAATATCAAGCAACTGCAGGTCAGGATAGCTTCAGTAGCACTGATGCAAACGGATTGACACTTACCTACACAGATAGTTTGTACATGGATGTATATCAGAATGGTATATTACTTGTACCCGGAGATGACTACACAGCAACTACAGGTACAACTGTTGTATTAGTTCAATCTGCTAGTTTAAATGACATCATTGAGATGGTAGTCTATGATGTGTTTTCTGTACCAGATGCAGTTAGTCAGAGTGCAGGGGGTATTTTTAGTGGCAATGTTACTATGGGCGGCACTCTTCGTATTGTAGGAACAACAACTGCTCCATCTTCTCCATCAGCAGGTGATATATGGTTTAATAGTGCAACGTCTATTGTAAGTGGAATAGCACCTAATGCTATGGCTGTTTATAATGGAACATCTTGGAGTCAAATGAGTAATAAATTCTCAGGTACTGGTGGAACAGAAACAACATATACATCAGGCGGCATTAATTACAAAGTACATACATTTCTATCTTCATCTACATTTACTGTAAATAGTCTTGGTCCTTTTGATAGCCTTATTATTGCAGGTGGTGGAGGTGGAGGTGCTAGTGGTGGTTCTGGTTGGCAAGGTGGTCATGGCGGAGCAGGAGGATATCTTGCATTTTCTAACTCATCTTTAGGTTTATCACTTGGAAGCAACACAGTAACTGTAGGCGCTGGTGGTGCTTCTGCTAACAATGGAACAAATTCTGTACTTGGAAATCAAACAGCCATTGGTGGTGGTCATGGTGGACAAGGCGATTACCCCGGAGCAGGACAAGCAGGTGCTGCCGGTGGTTCAGGTGGTGGTGGTGGACAAGGTTACAATAGTCCGGGACCGGGAGCAGGTGGAGCAGGAACATCAGGACAAGGTTTTGCAGGTGCAGCAGCCACAAGCGCACCTTACGTTCCGGGAGGAGGAGGAGGCTCTGGTGGTACTCCGTCAACTGGTGGAGCAGGTGGTCCGGGAACATCAAATTCAATAAGAGCGGGTAGTGCAGTTACATATGCAGAAGGTGGTGGTTCTAGTAGCGGAGCAGGTGGAGATAATACTGGTACTGGTGGACAAAATCTTACAGCAGGTGGTTCTGGAATAGTAATCATTCGTTACGCAATATAGGAGACGATATGGCACATTATGCAAAAGTGGAAAATAGTATTGTCACTCAAGTTATAGTAGCAGAAGCAGAGTTCTTTGATACATTTGTAGATACATCTCCGGGTGAGTGGATTCAAACTTCATACAATACATTAGGTGGAGTTCATGCAAATGGTGAAACTCCTTTAAGAAAGAATTTTGCAGGAATAGGCTGCACTTACGATAAAGACAGAGATGCTTTTATTCCCTTTCAACCTTATCCATCTTGGAAATTAGTAGAAGACACTTGTCAATGGAACTCCCCTATTAAATGCCCTGATGATGGCAAAATGTATTATTGGGATGAAGATATATATCAAACAGATAATAGTAAAGGTTGGATAGCACATGACTAAAGCAGCAGAATTGGCAAAGATGGGTGAAGTCCTAACCAATAGTCAGATTGGTGGGCGAAGGAATATTCTTATCAATGGTGCAATGCAAGTGGCTCAGAGAAGCAGTTCAGCAGTTACAGGAATTGGTGCATCTGATGGCTATTTTACTTGTGATAGATGGAATTTTAATACTAATGGAAACTCGGCAGGGAGACTTACAATGTCTCAAGCATCTGATGGTCCTAGTGGATTTGCTAATTGTCTGAAACTTGAATGTACAACAGCAGATAATACGTCTATTGCAGTGGCAGAAAGATTTTTCATTGAACAAAAACTTGAAGGACAAGATGTACAACAACTAAAAAAGGGTACATCAGATGCTGAAAAAGTAACTATTTCTTTTTATGTAAAAGGACATGATTCTGCAACATATACTGTTGGTTTATACGAAGGAACTAGTGGTAGAAAGATTGCTGCTACTTTTCCAGTTACTACATCTTGGGTAAGACAAACTGTGACATTTGATGGTGATACATCAGGTGTTATACCAGATGATAATACTGCACAATTACATTTACGGTTTTATCTTCATGCAGGTACAAACTATACAAGTGGTACACTAGGCACATCTTGGAACGCAGATGGTAATACTACACAAATAAGTAGTGATGGAAATTCATTTTTTGAAAGTGATTCTGCAACATTCTTTATAACTGGAGTGCAGATGGAAGTAGGCTCACAAGCCACACCATTTGAGCATAGGTCATTTGGGGAAGAACTAGCTTTATGTCAGAGGTATTATTACCGAACACAAGCAGATAGTACATTTGACTTTTTTAGCAATGGAGTAGCAATTAGTTCAACTCTTGCTTATAATGGTTTGTCATTTCCTTGTAGAATGAGGTCAGCACCTACTTTAGAAACAAGTGGTGATTTAAGAAATTATCGTGACGGAGGTAAACCAATAACTGGTATAGCTATAAATCATACAAGTACTTACTTCTGTGTTCTGGAATGTACTTCTAGTGGTGGTGGGCTGACAGCAGGAGATGGAAATTTATTTGGTGCTAATAATGATGATGATGCATCAGTTAGTTTTAAAGCCGAATTATAGGAGAGATTATGATTATTGCTAACGCTAAATATAATAAAGACCAAGAGAATAGAATTTGTTCTATCAACTGTGTAATTGATGGTCAGGCAATGTCTGTACCATTAGACCCTGCCAACACAGAGTACATAGCAATTCAAGAATGGGTAGCTAAAGGCAACACAATAGCAGAGGCTGATTAATGTTTGGTCATGCCTCCATTGCTGAAGCTGCCTTTGCTGATGTAGGAGGTGGATTACAGTTTGGTGTAGTAGAGATGAACGCTCTTGCTACAAGCTCTAGTATAGGAGTTGGAACACTTGTAGGTACTGTTTCTTTAAATGGTAATTTTACACAAACTACTGAAGTAAATACTAAAGCAAGTGGTATAATAGATATCAGTTCCTTTTTTACACAGACCACTGA
>VMHT01142886.1_pt1 | contig 10662 bp, 14 predicted proteins | sample 4693611 | NCBI WGS metagenome assembly VMHT01 (sample SAMN12280063, study PRJNA550983) | marine metagenome | isolation source: seawater sampled from same location over 5 years 0.02-0.2 micron viral filtrate | place: USA: collected off the coast of southern California halfway between the port... ...
ACTAATATGCTAAGCGGAGTTGTTCTTGATATATGTAGTGAAGATTGGACGCCCGGTGTTACTGATGCCACTCACTCTATTGAACCTTACGAGAGTTTAAAATTAACCCATGAAGCAGAAGCAGACTCTATTCGTGTATTCATAGACGGACAATTAAATCATGATTGGTACTATCAACCATCTGATAATACAGTTTATTTCACTATTCTGCCCACTGCAGGGTCATTAGTTGAAATAGGATATAGGTATATTGAAGCTACAGATACCGGCGACACCGGTAATTAAGGAAATAAAAAAAAATGAAAAAGCTTTTGAAGTATTTGCCAATGGTTATGATGTCTTTATTTTTGGGTGTGTCGTCGGCAAGCGACCAAATTAATTATTCACCCAATAAGCCTGTTGATAAGGTAAATAAATCACTTTCTATGGTTGAAAAGAAAGTTAGAGGTGCTGCTGTTAAAGTTGTCACGGCTACAGGTCATGGTAGTGGCACGGTTGTACAATATAAAGATTTAACTCTAGTTTTAACTGCGAGGCACGTAGCTGATGGAGTTCTTGGTAGAACTTATTTAGTGGCTAACGAGAGTGAACAAAGAAGTGGTACTCTAATTTTTCAAAGTCGTGAACATGACATAGCTGTGCTTGTAGTCTCTACTCCTTTTAGATATCTTAAAGCAATGCCATGGAAACCAACAAAAGATTACAGTGTTGGAACAGATATTGTTTATTCTGGTCATCCATCTTGGCACAAGTTAATGTCTTTTAATGGTCGTATTGTTGGGTATGAAGATATAGCAGGTTCTGGAACTCAACTCATTGTGAACACATACGGTTGGTTTGGTTGCTCTGGTTCTGGAGTTTACAATACAAACGGAGAATTAGTTGGTATATTATATGGTGTTGATGTGCAATATGCTTATGGCACACAAATACAAGAAAACCTTATTTGGGTTGCACCAATAACAAATTTAGATATTAAAAGTTCTCTCGATGCATTTTGTCGAGGCAGTATTAAAAATTATAAAGCTTGCAGATGAATCGAAAATGGGATAAATTTCTCACCGAGGGAGAACTGAGAACGGTTGGAATTGTCGCTTGTCTTAATGATAAGCGACAATTTCTTATTATAAGACGTTCTAAAATTGATAAACGTAGTGGTCAATGGACGGTTCCCGGTGGTCACATAGATGATACTGATGATTCTATTGAAGCGGGCGCTGTTAGAGAACTTGACGAAGAAACCGATTTGAAATGTAATGTTTCTGATCTAATTTATATGGGTGAGCCAAAGCCTCAAAAGTATTATTTTTTAACTAGAAAATGGACTGGTGAAGTAAATGTTGATAAACCAAATCCTCACACCGGACAAGTTGAGCATGATGATTGGAAGTGGCTAACAATAGACGAGATAAAAGACTTGGAAAATAGCGAGATACCGATCTATTTATTGGAGAAAGCTTTAAAAACTGCAGGATTTGATGATAATGGATGATTTATACGGTGCAATTGCTGAAGAACTTATGAAGGAAGATGGCATTATTGATGAAGAAGGTCTTCGTCAGTGGTTTAAAAAAGGTGGCTGGCGCCAAGCTGGTGGTAAGTACGATGGCAAGCCATGTGCTAGACAACCGGGTCAAAAAACTACTCCAAAATGCGTTTCGCGTAAAAAGTACAGTAGTATGTCTAAGAAAGAAAGAGAATCTGCCGGTCGACGTAAAAGAAAAAAAGATCCGGGTCAAACCAAAAAAAGCGGTGCTGCTAAGCCAACTTACGTAAAAACTGATCCACAAAAAGGTGGTCGTAAGAAAAAAAGAAAATCTAAAAAGAAAAATGAGGAATTACAAATGACTTTAGAGCAAATTATTCAAGAGGAGCTTGAAGCTGTTATTGATGAAAAACGCAAAAAGAAGAAAAAGAAGAAGAAGGGTGGGAAGAAAGATGCCTGTTATCACAAAGTGAAATCACGTTATAAGGTATGGCCATCTGCTTATGCTTCTGGCGCTCTTGTTAAGTGTCGCAAGGTTGGTGCTAAAAACTGGGGTAATTCTACAAAAGAAGAATTAGAAATTAATATACACAATGAATTAGACCTAATTGTACAAGAGTCACATTCAGCGGCCGATGAAAAGAAACTTAAAAAGATTGCAAAACAATTAAGAAACTCCACTAAAATGCATGCTGACCAAGCAGAGGATTTAGAAGATATTGTCGATCGCTCCCCTGATGATGAGCTTAAAGAAGTCGAAGAAACCGATGAAGTTAATGAAGGAATGAATTGTGGCTGCGGCTCTGACCCTTGCGAAACTTATGGTAAAAATAGTGAAAAACTTGTTATAATGGTTAAAGAAGAATTAGAATCTGTTATAAATGAAAAGAAAAAGAAGAAGAAATCTGCCAAAGATCGCATGAAATGTAACTCTTCAAGACGAATTCGTAAGGGTGAACCCGGTTATGGTAAGAAAAAATTCGTGGTTAAAGCATGTGAAGGTGGCACTGAAAAGATTATTCGTTATGGTGATGCAAATATGGAGATTAAAAAGGATTCTCCGAAGCGTCGTAAATCTTTTAGAGCACGTCACAACTGCAAGAACCCCGGCTCTAAGTTAAAAGCACGTTATTGGTCTTGCAAGAAGTGGTAATATGCTTACAGATGAGCAAATTTTAGCAAAAACTGTTGATATTTTAGAAAATTTAGACGAAAAGTTCTCTAAATCTGAAAGAGCTAAGCGAAAAAAGAAGTGTGATAACCCAAAAGGGTTCACAATGAAGCAATTTTGCAAAAATCAACGATCAAGATCCAAAAAAGGCGAACGAAAAAACGAATCTATTCTTCGTGAGATTGAAGAAGACGAGTTGAGAGTGCTTGAGGACGTTTTAGACGACCTTGACCCGGCAAATTTACCTTTAAATGACCTTTTTAGCGGTAAAATGCGAGTTGTTATACCGTTTCCAACCATTGATACTGGTTCAAAGCTTGGAATATTCGCAGAATTCTTTAGATCTCAAGAATATGAAGTAGATTGGGAAAAAGGTATGGTGTATGCTGAACGAGATCTGAGTACATCCGATGATTTTCTTGATATGTTGGCGGGCGGACCTGAGCCAAAGAAGAAAACCAAGAAGATTCAGATGAAAATCGGCAAACTTTTTTCTAAAATAGCCGATTTAAGCAAAAGAAAAGAGGCATTATACCAAAAAGTGTATAAACACATGGATAATGCTAACTATAAGCTAGCAGATGGTAGGGGTATCGATACACCAAACCGAGTTACCCAAAAAATGCTCCGTGCTGCACTTGATGAGAAAGAATTGGAGAATTTTGAGAGAATTAACTCTCAATTGTACTTATATGTCGTAAATCCGGGCGTAGCTGGTCCAGCGGGCTACAATATGACTGATTTAGCCACTCAATACGGTGAATATTGGAAAAAGAATGCTGGATTCATCAAAAAAGAGATAAATAACATCGATAATGACAAATTTTCTATTATTATTACCCGACATCCGATAGATGTGCTCAGAATGAGCGATTTTGACCAGATTACATCGTGTCATTCCCCTGCTAGCCGTACAAATGCCTATCAATCCTACTATAAATGCGCTGTAGCCGAGGCTCAGGGTCACGGAGCGGTAGCATACGTGGTTGAGACTGAAGAGCTTCTGAGCGCTACTAACACAGGGAATATAAACAGTGCAGAACAAGAGATTCAAGAAGGTGAAATATTTGCTGATGATAAAAGACCATTTACAGGCGATATAACACCACTTTCTAGAACCAGAATTCGACATGTTCGTTATTATGACTCTGACACACCAAAACGATACGATGATGGGCAAGATGTCGGTATGCCAGAAAAAAGAATCTACGGTGCTGACATTCCCGGCATAGCAGATACAGTCACAGACTGGGCAAGATCCACTCAAGAAGAAATCATACAAAATATGCCAAGAGAAGATGGCAAGGTTAACTTAAGTAGGTTTACGATTTTTGGTGGTTCATACGAAGATACTGCTGGTGCATCCGGTAGACTTAAACTAATGCAGCAACTTTTAGGTGCTGATGTGGAAGTCGAAGGTTCGATGAAACAGAACACTGACACCGAAAAAAGCATTGATGCTAATTTAGTTGGTGATATTATCGCACAATATGAAGGAGAGTGCGAAAATATAATGAATGAGTACAACGACAGAATGGCTCAGACATATACTGACTATGAAGTTCAAGATGATGGCGGTGAAGGTGCTTACATCAGGGCTTATGCTGCTTTTATTGCTAAATTTGATGTAAATGACTGGAAAAGACTACCCGGCAACGATGAAGAAGTCGTGTGGAATTCTGTTGAGGCTATAACTAATATATATGGTGATATTTTTGTGCCCTCTGATAGAGATACCCCAACAATTCGTCGTGTTGGCGATGAAATACACTTGACTATTCAAATTAATTTTGAACATCCAGCAATCGCCGGCGGCTCATATATGACTTTTCCAGATGAGTATCAAGAAGCACTTCAAAAAATTGATTCACAGATTGATGACAGAAGAGATGCATTTGAAGAAATTTTAATTGAATACTTTAGAAGAGAAGGTCAAATAGAAGGCGGAACCTATATTAATTTAGCAATGCAAATTGAAGACAGAGATATAACATCATATGAATGGGATTTAGAAACTGATGGACGATACTCTGAGTCGTATGAAACCACTGCTCGTAATACTTTCTACTATGATCCTGAAGAATTTGGTGTTAGTCTCGATGTGTTAAAACAAATCACAGATTCTCGTGATTTTAGAATTGAATTAAGAAAACAAATGCTAGAAGAACCGCGAAAAGCCGAGAACACTCAATATTATCTGCAAATGAATGCAACAACTGTGGAGCAGGGTGGAGAGATTAAATTTACCACTGTATTTTCGATAAATCTTGATGAGCCTGATATTATGGCTGGGCTTTTTCAAGAGCTTGTAGAGGGCTCTATGGACGACGAAGACAACCTTAATGTAGTCTATAGGAGAGTGATGGCTCAAGCAGTCAAAGCACGACAACCTGCATCTATGCAAACAAATGAATCGTTAGTTAGTAATTGGAAGGACTATTTAAGATTATGAGTGTTACTGAAGAAAACTTAAAACAAATTGTCATGGAAGAATTAGAACAAGTTCTCCTTGAAAAGTGCTGGGCGGGCTATGAAAAGAAAGGCATGAAAAAGATGTTTGGTAAAATGTATCCAAACTGTGTCAAAAAGAAGAAAGGAAAGAAACGTAAAAAAAAGCGTAAGAATGAGAATGCAGAGCTTTATGAAGCAGATCCTAAGAAGGGTACTGGAAAGAAACCAAAAGGCTCTGGAAGGCGCTTATACACGGATGAAAACCCAAGTGATACAGTCTCTGTTAAGTTTTCAACTGTTCAAGACATTAAAGACACACTTTCAAAAGACTCTTTCAAGTCTAAATCCCATAAACGTCAATCTCAAATTATTAATTTGATACACCAACGAGCAAGAGCAGCGTATAATAACGCTAAAGACCCGAAAGTAAAAGCACGTTTGAAAAAATCATATGATTACGCCAAAAAGCGTAAAGAAGCATCAAAGAAAAAGACTCAAAGAATGAATAAGGCGAAAAAATGAGTAAATACATGAAAGATCCAGAGTATCTTTTCACTATTTTAGCTGCCTTAGTTAAAAAAAATGACGGTATTATTAGATTAACTGAAGATGAAATAGCATCGGTTACCAAAAAAGATCTGATTGGCATGTATTATGAGCCTGAAAACAAGGCTGTTGTTTTTAAAGAAGTTGATCAACAAGATATTTTAAGGGCAAAAACAATTGTCAATGAAAACCCTGACGAACAATACGACAACTAATATTCTATCAATTGATATAGATTATGCTTATAGTCCTACAATATCAGTGTATGACGACTATATTGAAGGCGTTAGAATATCAGAAGAAGAACAGGAGTCAATTTTACAGAAACACAATGTACCTAAACCAACTTGTAATCCTGAAAAAATAAAAGTTCTTGAGTCTGTGATTAAAACCAGTATTAATTTAAATGCACCAATCATATTAATCGAGAATCATGATCAAATACTTGACTTCTTACCAGACAATAGGCAGTTGTCAATATATAATTTTGACCATCATCATGATGTATACTATCCCGGTTGGCATTCTCTCGATACTTTAGACGAGGGAAATTGGGTTTATTTTTTGAAAGACAAAAACGTTTTAGAATACATATGGATCAGAAACGAAGACTCCGAGAACATGGACTTTGATTTACCAGAGCTTGACTTTTCAATTGAAGAACGATATAATATAGAAAATATGCCTATGTTTGATTTAGTCTTCTTTTGTATTTCATCAAGATGGACAGGCTCCACAGGCAAACAAAATATTATGAGGTTGATTGATTTAATATCATGAATGTTAGAAATTTAATCGAAGAAAACTATTTGCACTTTAACGCTGGTGAATTGAGAGATGCCTTACGTGCTTTGGAAATCCATATCGAAAAAGGTAATAAGATATTTATCACGTTGTCGGGAGCTATGAGCACAGCCAGAATCGGCCGCTTATTGGCGCCAGCCATTCAAAAAGGCTTGATTGGCGGAATCTGCTGCACCGGAGCAAACCTTGAAGAAGATGTTTTTAATGCTATTGAGGGTCATCGATATAAACAAGTTGATTGGCGTAGTTTGTCTCCGAGCGATGAAGAAGAATTAGTTAAAGATGGCTGGAACCGCGTAACTGACACTTGTATACCTGAAAATGTTATGCAACATGTGTGGGGATTATTACTAGAATCTTGGAATGAACAAAGTGGTAAAACTCCTTATTTTCATTTGTGTTGTGTTTTAGATAAACTTATTGAAGATGGCGTTATAGTCCCACGATTAAATGAGTCTTGGGTTTGGGCAGCGCATAACGCTGGTATACCCGCATTTGTTCCCGGCTGGAGTGACAGCACAACAGGTAACATGTTTACTGCCAGTGTAAAGAAGGGTGAAATCAAAACAGGTTATAACGCTGTTGTAAGTGATGCTGAACAATTTGCGATATTAGCTAACTGGTATGAATCACAAATTACTGAATCCGGTGGAAGCCCAGCATTTCTTCAAATTGGTGGGGGTATTGCTGGAGATTGGCCGATATGTGTTGTTCCATCTTTAAGGCAAGATGAAAACAAAGATGTTCCGCATTGGGGCTACTTTTGTCAGGTTTGTGATGCGCCAGCATCGTATGGTGGGTATTCAGGAGCACCCCCAAATGAAAAGATTACATGGGATAAAGTTTCAAGTCAAACACCTAGATTTGCTATACAATCTGATGCAAGCATTGTATTACCTTTGATATTGGACTATTTATTAACGAAATGAAACTCCTACTTGAAAATTGGCGAAAGTATTTAGCTGAAAGTGATAAATCACATTACTATGGCGATTTATACCTGTTTGAAGATGATGTAGTAACTAAAACATCTTTTTATGACGCTCTCAATAATTTATCTGAATCAAATAGCGATGTTGATACGTTTTTAGAAAACTGGGAGCGTTCAATTGATTACATGTTTGAGAATCTTGATGAGGCTGTGCCTGTCAAAACTGGAATTGATGCTGCGGATAATGCAATATTAAAAGCATCAACTCAGGCTTGGGTGCTCCAAAATAAATTTAAAGAAAAAGCTGTAAGCAAAGTTTTATCTGTTAGTAAAAAAATTAATGATTTCGCTGAAAAAAATCCTAAAACAGTTAAAGTGGCAAAAGTTGCAGTAGGCGGCTTATTGGCTGCTGCTGCAGTTTACGGTATTTCTCGAATAATACAATCCGGCGGAGATGCATCAGATGTTATGGAATTAGCTCAATCTATTCAACCAGAAGACCCGGGTTTAGCACAAGACTTAGCTGAATGTGCACAAGAATTTAGTCCAGAAAAAGTTATTGAGTTTGCACAAGAGAAGCAAGATGTTGTTGAAAAAGTAGCCGACACGCTTTCCACAGTAGAACAGCCGGTTGTAAATCAAGCTGCTGAAGCTGCTGATAGTGTCGCCCGAGACATGCCAGAGACTCTCGATTGGAACCAAATGTTTATAGATGCCGCGAGTGAGAAACAACAAGCAACCCAATTGGACACAACGTCTGTTACGTCCGCCGCAGAAACGGCACAGGCTGCACAGGCTGCTGCAGAAAAAGGAGTGGATATCTTAAGTCAAGGTGACATTCAAGATTTTGCAACACTTAAGAAAAAAATGATGCTTGGTGATTTTGATGAAATGGGACTAAGAGACTTCAAAAAAATACTTAGAAATATGCGAGACAATGGCACAATAGAATCATCCGGTGATGCTAGGGAGATGATAAGATTATATAAACAAAAAAATCCAAAAGGACTTTTTAAAATTATGCAAAAAATTGGTTTGAAAAAAGCATACGAGGAGCCTCCAGGTCTTGATTACTGGAATGCACTTTTTGACCTGGGCGATATAGTTAAAGCAGCAGAGCCCGAGTTGCCTGTGGATGTCAAAGTCCCAGGTGGAGTTAATTACTTTGAACCATGAAACTCCTACTTGAAAATTGGCGAAAGTATTTAAATGAAAATATAGGAACAGCTAAACGTTTATCCATTTTTGATTTTGATGAAACAATAGCATTTTCTGAAGGATATATTATTGTAATAAATAAACAAACTGGTAAGCAATTTAATATTTCATCTCAAGAAGAATATGACAAACTTAAAAACGATGGTGGTTACGAGTTTGATTTTTCTCCGCTTGATCAAGTAAACAATGCGGTTGAAAATCCAAATATTACTTCTATTTTACGAGATAGGCTATCTGACTCAAATACACAAGTCATGATTTTAACTGCAAGGGCGCCCGTAGCAATTGATGATATTCACAGAGTATTGCAAACTTTTGATGACCCAATTAAAACAAATAATATTATTATGATTGGTAACGAAGGTGGAAATAAAGGTGAATATGTTAGAGATGTCATACTTTCAAAATATAATAATATAAAAGAAATAGAATTTTACGATGATTCTGATAATAATATTGTTGACATGAAAGCAATAAAAAACGAAACATCTGAAAATGGTAGAGTGGAAAACTTTGATATTTATAAAGTGGTCGAAGGTATTCCAGAAAAAGTGCCCTGAGACAACTAGTTATATCGTGGAGGGTTCACGATGTCCAGTAACGGTTGGGAAAATTATTCTAAACTTGTTTTACAACAACTAGAAACTTTGTCTGGTGGTATTGATGCATTGCGCTTGGAATTACAAGACGTTAAATATCAATTAACTGAACTTAAAGCGAGAGAAGACAAAGTTCAAGAACTTAAAGCTTGGAAGGATAAGATGGATGATATAGCGTCGCCTCCACAGCTAAAAGTTGCATTGCAAGAGATAGAAGAACTCAAATTATATAAAACAAAAGCAATGACTGCTTTTATGGTTGTCCAGTTTGTTATGGCAACAGCAATAGCATTGAGTAGTTATTTTTAAGATGGCCAAGGTTAAAAAAATAACCAAAGAAGCCTTACAGATTTTAAAATTAGCTGCGAAACAATTTAATGGTTCGATACCATACGAAGAAGATTTAGAAGATATAGAACTTTTACCTGAAGTGGGAATAGATGGCACAGGTAATTTGTTTTGTTATAGTCCTGATTATAAATCATTTGTGAGTATTAAAAAAGGACAGAAAGCGGTTATATTAGATGACTTTGATGGAGACGACGAGGTTTTAATCTATACTTATGATGGGTTTGTTGTTATAATAAAGGTAGAAAATCTTATTTTTACTGGTTTTGATTGATGCTGTTTGAAATTAATAAATTTTGGAAAACACTACTTTCAATTTTATTTTTCTTCACGCTTTATCACATTATCGGGTTCCAACCAACAGTTATTTTATTATTAATCCTTTTGTTAAATTCTACTAATTAAACAACAGGGCATGATAAAAAAAATTAAAAAATTTTACACCTACGATTATGACGGTGTATCAAAACCTATAGATGCAAATTACTTAGTTAATTGCTTAATTGAAGGCGAAATTAAGTCAGTTGGGATTTTTGAGCAATCTGAAGAGGCAGAAGAGCAGCTAGCTAAATATTTAAGTAAAGGCTTATGTGCATGGATTGTCAGGAATAATGAACGTTAAAAGTGAATTTGGAAGTTTAGTCTCGGAAAAATTTAATGTTGGTGATATTGTGCAATGGACCACTTGGGATGAAGAAACTAACGAATGGAGCTTGAATTACGGTATTTTACTAAAAGTTGAAAATATGATAAAATCAAATCGTATGGTTTCTATTTCCACTGTTAAGCCTTTAAATGAACAATACGAAGAAAAGGAATTGTTTACAATTAGTTTAAAACTAGTAAAGAGTAGTAGTTTGAATAGCAAATTCAGGCGTTGATAACTATTTATATTGAGTTTTTCTATGTTTAAAGTCATATCACCGATGGTAAAGCAATTTTTACCTTTCGCACAAAAAAGAATGGGTTTTAAAAATCCACCAAAACTTTTTTTACGTCGTGATAACGAAAACGCAGAAAAATCACTGGGTAAAACAGCGTATTATGACCCAGAAAATAGAAGTATCACAGTGTATGTTACCGGTCGTCATCCTAAAGATGTCATGCG
>VMHT01072289.1_pt1 | contig 10661 bp, 10 predicted proteins | sample 4693611 | NCBI WGS metagenome assembly VMHT01 (sample SAMN12280063, study PRJNA550983) | marine metagenome | isolation source: seawater sampled from same location over 5 years 0.02-0.2 micron viral filtrate | place: USA: collected off the coast of southern California halfway between the port... ...
GTGTAGCCGTCCAGCACCTGCAGAAACGCCTCCTGCGCCCGGCCCAGCACTTTTTTCAGGGTGCAGGCCGGGTCGATCGGGCAGGACGAATTCTCCCCGAAGCATTCGAGCAGCTTCAGATTCTCGGTCTGCCTGACCACCTCGCCCACCGAGATCCGTTCCGGGTCGCCGGCCAGCACCAGGCCGCCGCCGCGCCCGCGCAGGCTCTTCACATAGCCCAGCCGCGTCAGTGTCTGCGCCACCTTGGCGATGTGGTTCGCCGAGATGCCGTAGCTCAGCGCGATTTCCTGCACCGTGGCCGGGGCCTTGTCGCGGGACAGCCCCAGATAGATCAGCAGACGCAGGGAGTAATCGGTGTGGGTCGTCAGTTGCATAAAGTCGTTGACCGCTTTTAAAGAGGTATATAGTATTCCTGTTTAAAAGAGGTATGTAAAACGCCTCTTTTAAGTCCGGAGCAACAGGAGACCTGGAATCATGCTGACCGCCGATCAACTCGCCGTTATCAAAGCCACCGTGCCGGTGCTGCAGGAACACGGGGAAACCCTCACCCGCCATTTCTACCAGCGCATGTTCGAGCACAATCCGGAAGTGCGCCCCTACTTCAATCCGGCGCATCAGCGGTCCGGGTCTCAGCAGCGTGCCCTGGCCGGCGCCATCTGTGCCTACGCCCAGCACGTGGACAGCCCGGCGGCGCTCACCGACGCGGTGGAGCTGATCGCGCAGAAGCATGTGTCGTTGGGGATCCGGCCGGAGCACTACCCGATCGTCGGCGAGAACCTGCTCGCTTCCATCAAGGAAGTGCTCGGCGACGCCGCCACCGATGACATCATCGACGCCTGGGCGGCCGCCTACGGCGCCCTGGCGGATATCTTCATCGGCCGGGAGGCGGACATTTACCAAGAGCAGGAACAGCGGTTCGGCTGGCAGGGCTTCAAGCCGTTCGTGGTGGCGCGCCGCGAAGCGGAGAGTGACAACATCACCTCCTTCTACCTGCGGCCCGCCGACGGCGCCGCGCTGCAGCCGCACAAACCCGGCCAGTACATCACCCTGCGCGTGGACGTGCCCGGCGCCGGCCCGGTGATGCGCAACTACAGCCTGTCCAACGCGCCCGGCGACCAGCACTTCCGGATCAGCGTCAAGCGCGAAGCGGCGCCGGTGGACGGTGCCCCGGACGGGGTCTGCTCCAACCACCTGCACGCCAACCTCAAAGAGGGTGACCACGTGGAGTTGGCGCCGCCGGCCGGAGAATTCGTGCTCGATACCCGGGAGCAGGAGGCGCCGGTGGTGCTGATCGCCGGCGGTGTCGGCATCACGCCGTTGCTGTCCATGCTGCACCAGTGCCTGGCGGCGTCGCCGGCCAGCCGTCCGGTGACGCTGATCCAGGGGGCGCTGAACAGCCGGGTGCATCCGTTCCGCGAGGAAGTGCGGGCGCTGGCCGCCGCGCACCCCAACCTGCAAGTGCATGTGCGCTACAGCGACCCGCTCGCCGGCGACGAACCGGGCCGGGGTTACCACAGCAACGGCCTGATCGATGAGGCGCTGCTCGACGCGCTCAGCGTGGACGGCGCCCACTACTATCTGTGCGGGCCGGAACCCATGCTGCGCCACGTCCACGCGCTGCTAAGCCGGCGCGGCGTGCCGATGGACAGGGTTCACTATGAGTTCTTCGGACCGGCGGCGCTGGCGGCCTGAGTCATCACCTGAGCGAGCCGTTATCGGTATCTTTATACACTTTGAATACGATGCGGCTCAGCCATTTCATGGCCCCTTCATAGAGCAGTGGGCAAAAACGCTGGGCAAGCACGCCTAGGCGGATATCAAGGGACGTAAATATCCAGTAGCGATTCTTCTTAACCCCGGCAATAATCTTCTTTGCCGCGTGCTCGGGGGTTTTGGCGTGCCGCTGGAAGCGTCGCGTCAAGGCCTGTACATCGGGGTCATCCCGATCCACGCCGACAACATTGATAGTTTTCACCAAGCCGGTGTCCACTGCCCCGGGACAAACTAGGCTTACACCGATGCCGTGTTGGCGAAGGTCGAAGCGCAGCACTTCGCTGATGCCTCTCAAGCCGAACTTGCTGGCACTATAGGCGGCGTGCCAGGGCAAGCCGAACAGACCCGCGGCGGAGGACACATTGACCAGGTGACCGCCCCTGCCAGCCTTGATCATCGGTGGCAAAAACGCGTGGATGATATGAACCGGCCCTAATAAATTGACCTCGATGATCTGATTCCAATGCGTTAGCTCCAGATTCTCGATCGTACCCCAGGTCGAGATGCCCGCAATGTTCATTACCACGTCGACACAACCATGTTGCTTATGAATGTCATCTGCGAAGGCCTGCACCGCGCACGGATCGGAGACGTCAAGCGCGCGATAAAATAATACCTGCCCGCCCTTCTCAGTTAGCTCTTGCGCCAGAGCGTCCAGTGACATTCGGTTAATGTCGGTCAGGCACAGTTTGGCGCCTTCGGCGGCGAGCAACTCCGACGTTGCCCGGCCAATCCCGCTGGCGGCGCCGGTAACCAAGCAGACTCTGTCGCGCAGTGACTTCATACCGATCTCCTATTTAGGGGGGGTATGATGCCATGCCGCTTGGCCACTATCGGTAACCAATCGCGCCACAATAAGGACCCAAAGCCGCCAAGGCCTTCTGGTTGACCGAAGGTGTGACATACTCAGCCATATCATTGGGAGAATTGCCGTGGATGATAATGATAACTGGGTGGCGGCCCCCCACCTCCAGCATCTCGCCCGTACCGCACGGGCTAACGGTCTCGATGTTGAGCAATGGTTGCTCAGGCTGGGGCGGAAGAACCCGCCGATCGGCGCGGAGGCCACACTGCCAATCTCCATGCTCGAAGAACTCCTGGCACAGCTCGACGCGCAATTTCCGAACTACCCTTTCGGACTGGTTATGGCGGAGAACACCCAACCGGCCGCGTTCGGAATCCTTGGCTACCTTAGCCAGAGTTGCACGCACTTCGCGGACATTCTGGATCTGCTCGTCCGCTATAATGGGCTGCTTAGTAGCTTCGGGCGCAGCAAGGTGGCCTACCTGCCAGGCCGGGTCCATGTTGCTTGGGAGTGCCTGGCGGGCACCCCTCTTTTTCGCAGGCATGCTTACGACTATGTCCTGGGTAGCTTCACGGTGCTTGCCCGTACCCTGTTGCAACCGGCCCCCGTGGTTCCCCTTGAAGTCAAATTTACTCACCCACCACCTGAAACGAAAGAGGCGCGGTCACGTCTCCAACAACTTTTCCAAAGCCCAATTTATTTTGATCAGCCACAAGCGGGCATCTGTTTTGACCGGACATTGATGGACCGGCCGCTTGGCCACGGTGACCCTGGCATTAAGACCGCGCTGGCGCAACACGCCGATGTTCTAATGCGACAGCGGCAACAAAACACGGCGTTACCGAAGACCGTCATGCGACTTGCACGTGCCATGTTTGTCGACAGTCCCCCTGGTTTGGACGATGTGGCGGAGCAGTTGGGCATCAGCGGCCGCACTCTGCATCGGAGACTGGATGCCCATAACGTTAAATTCCGGAGTCTAATCGACGAAATCCGTATGGAGAGGGCGCCTGACTTGATATTGGATAGCCGCCAGACACTGGAGGTAACAGCATTTCAGTTGGGCTTTCAGTCAAGGCAATCCCTTATCCGATGGTTCAAGAAGCGGACTGGTTTAACACCTGGAGAATATCGCCAGCGAGGAAATCACAACTTATGAAAGATGCAGACCTATTACGACCCGAGAGCGGCTGGGCGGGCCCTGATTACGTTCGCATTCCCGCCCCGCCGCGGCGGCAGCGGGCTCTGCTGCTGCGCAGTCTGTCGGGCGTGGCTCGACTTTTTGGCCGGCCGGAGCTGCCGCATATATTTCCGGTGTTGGGCATTAACGGTCGGCTTTTCTGGCCATGGCTGATTTTCGCCTCCCAGATGATGCCTTTCGGTCGGCTCCCCGCCACGGACAGGGAGAAAGTGATCCTGCGTGTGGCTTGGCACTGCAGAAGTCGCTATGAGTGGGGTCAACATGTGGAAATGGCGCTGAAAGTTGGTGTTAGCGATAATGAAATCATCGAGATCACGAAACCGTCCGGTGACATCCTGAACCAGGATGATCGACTGCTGGTGAAGGTATGCGATCAGCTGTGCCAGCAGCGTCCTATTGATGAAGACAACTGGCTTGCGCTGAACCAGAAGTATAACAAGAGGCAAGTAATCGAAATAATTATGCTTGTTGGCCATTATGTAATGGTCGCTGGCTTGTTGATTAACGCGGGTATCGAGCTGGAAACGGCCACCGAGAAGACGTTACAGGGCTTCTATGCGCGCCTGCCGAAGGGATAGGCGGATCCGGTGACCCTGGCTGTCCGGATTTGATCCTTCCAACAATGCGATGATTTGGCGTTACGCATATTTTCAACAGTTGCGAGGCGCCATGATGATCAGATCGCCCCATTTTTTGGTTATTATTTTTCTTTTCTTTTGTACGCCACTTTACTCCTTTCAGGTGTCTGATGGCGAGCGGGTAAACCAACAAATTATAGACTTCGATATCGTCTCCGATAACCTTGTGGATGCAACCACTGTAAGGGTGATGTTGCCTACCGGATATTCCAATACTGTTTCAGAGTATCCGGTTATTTACTTGCTCCATGGTGGTGGCGGAACCCATGAAGACTGGACGGTATGGGGGGTGCAGGAAATTGTTGGCGACCGTGACGTAATCATCGTCCAGCCGTCGATGGGAAAAGGGAGCTGGTATGCTGATGCGGCCGTCCCTGGTATAGACGGCACCCCGAAGTGGGAGACTTTTTTCTTTGAAGAGCTTGTGCCCTGGGTAGATAGTACCTTTACAACCGACGCCCGCCGCGAGGGGCGCGCAGTGGTTGGCCTTTCGATGGGAGGCTATGGCGCGATGAGTTACGCGGCGAGGCACCCCGACCAAATCATCGCCGCCGCCGCATTCTCCGGTGCGGTCGATACCAGCAGGGAGTTAATTTCCAATTGGATCGGTGTGTCACCGGTTATAGACGCAAGAATGCCTTACTCGATCTTCGGGCTCTGGCCTCTCGATACCAAGGCCCGCCAGGCGCATAACCCCCTCAACCTAGCGCATAATCTGGCTGGCATGCATCTCTCCTTCTACTTCGGTAACGGAAACCGAGGGGTTCTTGACAATCAGAACGAGTACAACCCCGTCAATCTGTTCATGGGCTGGATTCAGGAAGCCGAGGTGCACCGAATGAATTTCGCCATGCATGATCGGCTCAACCAACTGGGAATAGTCCACCAGTTTCACCCCTATGGTGACGGCATGCATTCGCCGGGCTACTGGATTCGTAGTTTCCGGCAGGAATTACCAGAACTAATGCGTGTCTTCGATAATCCGCCGGAGCCTAGCAATAGGTTGGTGAACGGTGACTTCGAGACGGAAGGCGTTCTGGGAAATGCTGACAATAATGATTGGCAGTGCTTGGGTCAGTGCGGCCTGGACCGGGGGCTTGAGTTAGAACACCAGGGCGTGAGCAATGGCTGGGTTCGCAACAGTAACACCGAATGGAACGAGCTGTACCAGGAGATCTCCGTCGCCAAGAAAACCGATTACCACCTGTCCGCCTGGATAAGAACATCCGGATCCAAGCTGACTCTTCTGGGGGTTCGTGGAATGGACGGGGCTACGCTGGTGGATACGCCGATAAGTGCAAGCGCGGACTATGCGGTATATCAATTAGCGTTTAATACGGGTGACCATGATGTTATACGTGTCTTTGCCGGATTGCAGCCTGGCGGTGATGATGCCTGGCTCCAGCTGGATGATGTGTTCCTGGCGGCGGGGCTTGCGCCGCCGGTAGCACCGGTGGTGCCGGATGAAGACCCCTTCGAGCCCTTCCCTAATGTTCCCCCTGAAGATGACACCAATGACGGCGCCCCCGCGAAAAACAGCGGCGGCTCCGCTCCGGTTGCTGGGTCCGGGGGCGGGTCGATACCCCTATCGGCCCTTCTGTTGGGGCTGGGTTTCGGTGTTTGGCGCACGATCTCGAGGAGTTTCAGCGGTCGCAGAACAGCTCGTGCAGGACTTCGATAATGCGGGTCGCCCGGGTGCCCCGCAGGGAATAATAGATCGTCTGGGCGTCGCGGCGGGTCTGTACCAGATCGTCGCGACGCAGAACCGCCAGGTGCTGAGAGATAACTGACTGGCTAGCCTCCACCCGGGCGTTGATCTCGCCCACCGTCATCTCGCCCTCCACCAGCATGCAGAGAATCAGCAGCCGCTTCTCGTGGGACAACGACTTGAGCAGGCGGGCGGCGTCGGCGGCGTGCTCGGCCATGGCTTCATCGGGCTTTGGGGGGCTGCTTTTACGGCGTGTGTCGGTCATGGCATCGCTTCAATGATTTGACCTCAAAATAGCACTGCAGATATCTAATGTAAATTTTCCTATATTAGATTTGACTAATAAAAGGGTGGCGGCTATAAAGAATTAAATCGATGTCACCCAGGAGGTTTTCATGGCAGCCGCGCAACGCCCTCAGGTTCGCTCCTTTCTTCACGAGCCCACCTCCACCTTTTCCTACGTGGTCTGGGACCCGGACACCCGCCGCGCCGCGGTGATTGATTCGGTGCTCGACTACGAAGCCGAGTCCGGACGGCTCAGCACCGATACCGCCGACGAACTGATCGGTTTCATCCGCGATCAGGGGCTGGAGGTGGAGTGGGTGCTGGAGACCCATGCCCACGCCGACCACCTGGCCGGCGGCGCCCATGTGCACCGGCAACTGGGCGGCACCACCGGCATCGGTGTCGGCATTCGCCAGGTGCAGAAGCACTTCAAGGACGTCTACGGCTTCGAACGCGGCTTCCAGGCGGACGGCACGCCCTTCGAGCACCTGTTCGAGGATTTCGAAAGCTTCCGGGTGGGCAATATCGAGGCCCGTGCCATCCCCACGCCCGGGCACACCTCGGACCACCTGACGTATCAGATCGGCGACGCTATCTTCGTCGGCGACACCCTGTTCATGCCCGACGGCGGCACCGCCCGCTGCGACTTTCCCGGCGGCAGCGCCCATACCCTGTATCAGTCGATCCAGCGGTTGTTCGAGCTGCCCGACGACACCCGCCTGTTCGTGCTGCACGACTACCGGCCCGGCGGTCGCGACTACCGTTACGAAACCACCGTGGGTGACCAGAAGCGTGACAATATTCATGTCGGCGGCGGCCGCTCCGAGGATGACTTCGTCAAGCTGCGTACCGAGCGCGACGCCACCCTCGGCCTGCCCGATCTGATTATCCCCTCGGTGCAGATCAACGTCCGCGCCGGCCACACCCCGCCCGCCGACGACAACGGCCGGCGCTACATCAAGGTGCCCCTAAACCACCCGGAAGGGTTCTCCCAGACCGCGCACGACGAGGAGCTGCCGGTATGACCATCGTGAACTTCACCCCCTGGGCCGGCCTGATCGGCGGTCTGCTGATCGGCGCCAGCGCCTCGCTGCTGCTGTGGCTCAACGGTCGCATCGCCGGCATCAGCGGCATCGTCGCCGGCGCCACGGTGGAGCCCGGCGGCGACCGGGCCTGGCGCTGGCTGTTTCTGGCCGGCCTGCTCGGCGGCGCCGCCCTGGCGTTCTGGCTGGTGCCGGGCAGCCTGGCCTTCCAGTCGGACATGCCCTGGCCGGTATTCCTGGTGGCCGGCCTGATCGTCGGTTTCGGCACCCGGCTGGGCAGCGGCTGCACCAGCGGCCACGGCGTCTGCGGCCTGGCCCGGCTGTCACCGCGCTCACTGGCCTCGGTGGCCACCTTCATGGCCACCGGCATCCTCACCGTGTTCGTGATCCGGCATTTACTGGGAGTGGGCGCATGAAGAAGAATATCGCCGCGCTGATCGCCGGCCTGCTGTTCGGTCTCGGCCTGGCCATCTCGCAAATGACCAACCCGGCCAAGGTGCTCAACTTCCTGGACATCACCGGCACCTGGGATCCCACCCTGGCGTTCGTCATGGGCGGCGCCGTGCTGGTTACCCTGATCAGTTTCCGCTTTATCCTCAAACAGGACCGGCCGCTGTTCGAAGGCCAGTTCCATTTGCCCACCCGCAGCGATATAGACGGCCGCCTGCTCGGCGGCGCGGCCCTGTTCGGCATCGGCTGGGGGCTGGCCGGCTACTGCCCCGGCCCGGGCATCGCCGCGCTGGTGATGGGGCTGTGGGAGCCGGTGTTGTTCGTGGTGGGTTTGCTGGTGGGGATGTGGGGGTTCCGGCGATTGCCGGCGTAGGGCCGCCGGCGATCACTCGATATTCTGAATCTGTTCCCTCATTTGCTCGATCAACACCTTCAATTCCACCGCCGCGGCGGTGGTCTCGGCGTCCACGGACTTTGACGCCAGGGTGTTCGCTTCGCGGTTGAGTTCCTGCATCAGGAAGTCCAGACGGCGGCCCACCTGGCCGCCTTTTTCCACCACCCGGCGCACTTCGGCCACGTGGGTTTCCAGGCGGTCCAGTTCTTCGTCCACGTCCATTTTCTGGGCGGCCAGCACCAGTTCCTGTTCCAGGCGCTCCGGGTCGGGGTTTTCCACCGCCTCCTGGACACGCTGGCGCAGGCGGTCGCGCAGGGCCTTGCGGATCGCGGGCAGCGCCTGGCGGATGCGGGCCACCTGCTCGCCGACGCCGTCCAGGCGTTCGCGCACCATGCGCGCCAGCTGCTCGCCTTCGCGGTCGCGGGTGGCGATCAGGGCGTCCAGGGCTTCGTCCAGGGCGGCCAGGGCTTCCGCGTGCAGGGTGTCGGCGTCCACTTCACGGGTGGAGAGCACGCCGGGGAAGCGCAGGATTTCCAGCGGGTTCACCTGGCCGGCGTGGCGCACCAGGTCGTCGACGCGGCGGGCCGCCTCGGCGAGGTGCTTGACCAGGTTCTCATTGAGCTCCAGTTCCGCTTCGCCTTCTTCGGTCTGGTAGCGCAGGGTTACGTCCACCTTGCCGCGGCCCAGCCGCTGGCGACAGCGTTCGCGCACGTCGTTCTCCAGGGCGCGCAGGCCCTCGGGCAGGCGCGGGCCCACTTCCAGGTAGCGGTGGTTCACCGAGCGGATTTCCCAGGCCAGGCTGGCGCCGGTGAGGTGGCGGTCGGCTCGGGCGAAGGCGGTCATGCTACGAATCATGGGCGTCCCTGGGGTGGTGGGTGAGTGCGGCGAAGAGGGGCTTAGTGTAGCGGGTCAAGCGACTGGAAGCATTCACCGGCGCCCCGCCTCGCGTTGATGGGCGGGGGTTCGCTACAATGGCGGGCCATTCGATCCCGAATCAAGGAGTTTTCATGCGCCCTTCCGGCCGCCAGCTCGACCAGATGCGCGACGTATCCTTCGTACGCGATTTCACCATGCACGCTGAAGGCAGCGTGCTGGTGTCCTTCGGCAATACCAAGGTGTTGTGCACCGCGTCCGTGGAGGACGGCGTGCCGCGTTTCCTCAAGGGCAAGGGCCAGGGCTGGATCACCGCCGAGTACGGCATGCTGCCCCGCTCCACCCATACCCGCTCCGGCCGCGAGGCGGCGCGCGGCAAGCAGGGCGGCCGCACCCTGGAAATCCAGCGGCTGATCGGGCGCTCCCTGCGCGCCGCCGTGGACCTGAAGAAGCTGGGTGAGCACACCATCTATCTGGATTGCGACGTGATCCAGGCGGACGGCGGTACCCGCACCGCGTCGATCTCCGGTGCCTGCGTGGCCCTGGTGGACGCCTTCACCACCCTGCTGGAGCGCAAGCGCATCAAGGAAGACCCCCTCAACGGTCTGATTGCCTCGGTGTCGGTGGGGATTTATAAGGGAGAACCGGTGCTGGATCTGGATTATCCCGAAGATTCCAACGCCGACACGGACATGAACGTGGTGATGACCCAGCATGGTGGCTTCGTGGAGATTCAGGGCACCGCCGAGGGCGACGAGCCGTTCACCCGTCAGCAGTCCGATCAGTTGCTGGGCCTGGCCGAGAAAGGCATTGGTGAAATCGTCCGCAAGCAGCAGGAGGTGCTGGGCTGGTAAGCCCGGTGGGGAACAGAATGAAAAACTACAAGAAGCACTTTTTGCGCTTCGCCGAGGAGCGCCAGGCGCTGAAGTTCGGGGAGTTCACCCTGAAATCAGGGCGCATCAGCCCGTACTTCTTTAACGCCGGCACCTTTTACACCGGCGAGGCGCTGGCCCGGCTGGGCCGCTACTACGCCGACGCCATTGTCGAGTCGGGCATTGAGTTCGACATGCTGTTCGGCCCGGCCTACAAGGGCATTCCGCTGGTGGCGGCGGTGTCCGTGGCGCTCGCCGAGCACCACGGCCGGGACCTGCCCTGGGCGTTCAACCGCAAGGAAGCCAAGGACCACGGCGAAGGCGGCTGGCTGGTGGGCGCGCCGCTGGAGGGCCGCGCCTTGGTGATCGACGATGTGATCACCGCCGGCACCGCGATCCGCGAGGTGGCGGAGCTGTTCGAGCGGACCGAGGCGAGCATCGCCGGGGTGTTCGTGGCGGTGGACCGGCAGGAGCGCGGTCGTGGCGAGCTGTCGGCGATCCAGGAAGTGCAGGAGAGCCTGGGCGTGCCGGTGCGCAGCATTGTCTCCATGTCGGACATCATCGTCTGGCTGGAAGAGCAGGAAGGGCGCGATGCGGATCGCGTGGCGCTCAAGCAGTA
>VMHT01092360.1_pt1 | contig 10660 bp, 17 predicted proteins | sample 4693611 | NCBI WGS metagenome assembly VMHT01 (sample SAMN12280063, study PRJNA550983) | marine metagenome | isolation source: seawater sampled from same location over 5 years 0.02-0.2 micron viral filtrate | place: USA: collected off the coast of southern California halfway between the port... ...
ATCGGTTTTTATCGGTTGAAGGTTTAACGGTCTTCATTTTTGTTTTTTAGAATAAAAGATCGAGCAGAAGTCGCCTCAATACTTAATTTCTTACCTATGGCGTTGTATGACAGCCCTAGGTCTCGTAAAGAAATCGCGGCGGCTTTCTTTAAGGCGATCTCTACGGATCGCATTGGCTCATTACTAAGCGAAGCTTCTGAATGTCCTATGCATCCCAACAAGAAATCATGCTCTTTTTCCCAAGCTTTAACTTTTTTCCCGTCCTCATCTCGACGGTTAAAAGTTCGCTGATAAGTCCCGATTGAATTTAAAAACTCGACGCACAGCAGATGGCGGCGTTGCCCAGAGGAAAGAGCTTTTCCTCCGTATTCAGTATGAACAGAGATGTCCACGATTTGTCTCCAATCTTCATTAGATGCTTTGGCTACTAGCCACTCATGCGGCCATTTGGGGGCCTTTTTCTCGATAAACATAACCTTTTTTTATTTGTTTAATTGATGTCGAACCCGGTGCAACCGGTGACGCGGCCAGCGGCGTCGCGAGTGAGTCCCGATGGACTGACCAGATCTTTGCGCTCCGGTGCAGCAGTGCGAACCATCGCACTGACGATCAGCATTACGCCGTCTTCTTCAGGAACGAGATCAACGATCTCGTACGCTTCGGTGGACGTCAACCGAATGCCGTCGGTTTCGCCTACAGTGCGAGTCTCGGTCTTGACTCGTGGCAAGATCCCGCTTGGCGGGATGCAGAGAGGAAACTCTCCGGTCTGCACTTCCACATTGATGGCGTGCGGGGTTAGATTGAGAAATTTCATGATTAGTTTTGGTTGTTGGTGACGATTAGCGCGGCATCGCACGCGGTCAAGTAGAAAGGATCAATGATGTATCCTTCGGCGTAATATTTCGAAGCGTTGCCGAAGATCAGCAACGTCCCCGGCTTCATGGGGGATATCTCGGCAAAGATGTCGTTCGTGACGAACTTCGAGACTAGCTCTTCGTTGGTGAACCCGCTGTTGTTTTTAGTGATTTGGGTGGTCATGGCAGTAGTTTAGCAGAATCAGAACGTATAGTCAAATGATTTTGTGTTTTTATCCCAACATATCGGTGATGAACTTATCGACGTCCTCTACGCCCTTATGTAGGGACAACTTGAAGGGCACGCCTTCGGGGTCGTCGATGTCTTCGACGAAGACCAAGACTCGGTCTTCTTTAGTGTAGAAGATCAAGCCTTCTGCACCTTCGATTTCGGAGGTGGGGACGAGGTTAAAACCCTCTGTCAAGTTTTCGAATTCGGTTGCGGTGATGGCTGGGCTGTTGATCATGACACTAGATTAGCAGGATCACACAGATAGTCAAATGATTTTGTGTCTTTCTTTGAAAAAAAAAAGTCCCCGCCTGAGTTTAGGTCTCAGGCGGGGACTGGGTTTGGGTTTAGAACGGGTTTAGCTCCTCAATCAGCCTCTCCTCAGCCTCCCAATCAGCTTCAGTCTTCGACCGAGTTCCTACCCATCTCTGACCATTCGATCGCTTGGTAATTAATCCGCGTTCAGTGAGTTGTTTCTGCAGATTTGGCCGCGAGAACGCATTCAGGCCGTGATCTTCGCAGTGTGCTTTATAGTGATCATACATTTCAGTTGCGGTGAGTGATCCAGCAGCTGAGATTTTGTCGTCGATCACGACACAATCGGAAAGGAAATTCCCGACTCTGTCCTCTTCACGTTTGTATGCTGCGGTGGTCTCTTTGACTCGGTCTGGCGTTTGTAATCCATCTGCACACCATTTCATTGCACCCTTCACGATCCATGTCAGGATCCCTTCTTTCTCAGCTTCGAGTTTTTCCATGATTTTCAGATCTTTCTCAGCGTCGGTGAAAGTGTGAGTGAATGGGATCAGTCGCATGCGTCGCCAGATACCGTGGTCGTTTCCATTTACGCGGGGTTTGTGGTTTCCGCTCACCCACACAGAGTGTGTAGGGGCAAACTCGAAGTAGTTTTCTCGCATGTATCGGGCAGTGATGCGATCTCCACCGGTCAATTCTTTAAGTTGCGACTCTGCCCAGGCAGTATTATGCTCCGTTTCGTTAGCAGCAACAAACCGTGCGCCTTGCAATCGAGCGACTTCGGCGGGAGGTGCGTCGTTTTTCTTCTTGGTGAGCAGACATTGCGGGGCTTTCTGCGCGTACGATCCAAGACATTGATGGATGATTTCAGTAAATGTTGATTTCCCATTCGCACCGTTGCCGTAAAGGAAAAACAGAACTTGCTCTGACACTTCACCAGTCGCAGAATAGCCAACCGACCGTTGCACGTAATCAATGAGAGATTCATCGTGTTGAAATATGCTGCCGACGGTTTTTTCCCAAGTTGGGCATTTGGCGTCGGGATCGTAATCGATGTCGATGAGGTGGCTGTGGAATTGTTCAGGATCGTGTTTGTGCAGAATCCCAGTTTCTAGGTCCACGATCCCGTTCGAGACATTCAATTGTCTGCGCTGTAGATCAAGTTGCTCGTACGATCCTTGCAGGTTCGGCATCGAACGCGCAATTGCGACAAAGGCTGAGATTTTCTGGTGGGATCGAACTTTCTTAGCGGCGGCGAGCACCGCTTTAGCCTCTTTCTCGTCAAGTGACGAGGCTGCTTTGATAGCCAGCCTCTTGATTTCTTCAGTGATACCTATTGCATCGTAGTGGACGGGCTGCTTTCCTTCAGCCGTCCAGCGTTTGCCGTCAAAGCGACGCCATGACTCCGACTCGGTGAAGAATCGTGAATCTTTAGCGATGTAATCTGCGAAGACGTCCGCAATCGAGATTTCGTCTAGTTCGCAATTCTCGATTAAATCCGTCAACCGGGCCTCGCACTGAGACAGGGCCTGCGACCTGGTTTGGGTTTGGGTTTGTGTTTGTGCCATTTTTCTTATAGATTGTTAGGATTAAAATAGTATACTGTCTGGGCGTTTCCATCGTCTCTCGTTCCACCGGGTAGGCGGCAAAGCTGAGACTTCGTGAAGACTGCGCGATCGGCTCCAAGCGTAACCGCTCTTTCATAGTATGTGCGTACTTGCTCATCTGTCAAACGACTAACTGAAAAGAAAGCGTGAAGGGATTTCCCGCCTGACGAGATAAGCGCTATGAGCTTCACGCCGAGTGGTGATCCAATCCGTGCGAGTTCTGCGATTACAGTTGAACACATCGTTTCACGTGAGATTCCACCCGCTCTGTCGATGTCGTCTTGTGAGAAATCGCATTCGATGACGATAAATTTTCGTTTCTCGGCCACGTTGTCGTTCGTCCTATAAGAAAGCCTATCTGAATGTGCCACTTTACCCTGAACCGCCGACATTTCGTTAGGTACGAGCAAAGAAAAGTTTTTTAGATCGTCAGGAAATTCGCTGAGACGCTTGGTAATGAAGTCGTCTGCGCGCGTCGCCAGACATAGTAGCGGATCATGGGGAAAGAGCGTTTCCAATATTTCCCGAGGGTTCTGAGTTGGTGGGTGCTCCACGTCAACGAACTTTTTTAGGGGAAACGGCTTTTCGTTGAAGAGATTCTTCATCGCGCTCCAATCTCTTTCCGGCCATGATTTATAAGAAGAGGAATCTGCAGTTACTCGGTCTTCATCGAAGTCCGCTTCGAAACCTGTCGGCGGTTGCGATGTGCGGAAAGCGTTTCTCGCTGCCAGCGTAGCCTCGCGTGTAAGATCACGGCCGACGCCAGAACCAGCCTCTAATACTTTGGCGACTACATCGGATTCACTGTCGAAAGCCCAAGCGATTGAGAGCGATAGTTTCCAGAGCCACGAATGCACACCGTCGCCCTGAGTCGGAGGCGGCGAGTTTTCTATGACCGTGTCGATATAACGCTGCTTGCGATAGGCAAGCGACGCAGTTCGGGTCTCTGCCTGGGACTGGGGCTGGGTGGCTAGGAATTTTTCGTTGAGTAGCATGGCTTTAGTTTATATGGGATTTTGGCTTTCGTCAATGGAAAGTTTCAACTGTTTATAAAGTTCAAGTTGCTTGCCTTCCCGCCGTGGCTGGATCGTGAAGAGATTCAACTCTGCTTTGATTCGTGCAGTGCAGGCATCTTCGAAGTCTGCGAAGCGACCTAAGCTCCTCTTCCTCCCGTCTATTTTGATTTGCGCTACCCACTTGTTGTCTCGTTTGTCGAAGTAAACGCCAGTGAATCCACTTGTATTGTATTTACTCACCGTCTTCGCTTGCAAGTTCACTTGATTCGTCACTAGTTGCAGGTTAGCTGGTCGGTTGTTTGTCTTGTTCGTGTCGATGTGGTCGATGTGTAGGCTTCCCGGATCTTCACCAGTCGCCATGTAGTAAACCACACGATGTTCTTTGTAGAGAACGCCATCGATTCTAAGATGGCGGTAACCGCTTACCTTGTTACGTGAACCTGCACGTGCTCCCGATTGCGCGTTGCTGCTCGTGCTCACTTTTCTGATCAGTTCACCCGTCTCGTGGTCGAGACTGAACAGTTCATTCAGTCTCGCCAGTGGCGGCAGGGGTCTTGCTTTGCTTTTGTCCATTGTCTTTAAATAAGAAACGCCCGATTCTGGCTATTCCCTTCTCGCGAAGGGGTCGAAATAATAACCAGAATCGAGCGCTTGAGTGTTTGGGTTGGAATCGATTTCGACAAAGATTCCGGTCTACATATACAGGAACCTCGTCAATTAATGAGAGTTGCGATCTCATTCATTTTTATTTCAGAAATAATGTAAAAACCGCTTGCTCATCGATCGACACGTGCTATTGTAGGACATGACCAACCGAGAAATAGTAATAGAAACAGCAATTAATGATTTAATCAACGACCAGTACGCAAGCTGGTCACGGGCAGGCGCGGAGACAGTAATTGAGTTGTCAGACTATCTCAGTAACTGTCTCAACACTGATGGTATCGATTTGGCCGCGATCCGCAGTCAATACGCTGAACTTACTGCGGCAGAATTGAATGAAACTCTGGAAGATGATCCTAATTTTGACCACCACTCGCTAATCCCAATCGACAGCGACGGACAAACGAAGTTTATCTACATAAACTAGCCAACCCGACCAGAGACCGTCACTCCAAAAGGGGTGACGGTTTTTTATTTTAAAGAAAGACACAAAATGATTTGACGACCTGTCGAAACCTGCTATTCTACTGACATGACCAACCTTAAAAACGTAAGATTCACTAAGACGCTGGAAGCAACCAGGGAGGGTACTCCCAAGAAGGTGCATTTCCACGAAGACACCGTACACGGAAAGACCGATTATCGGATTGAATTTGAGATCGATGGCTTCCAGAAAAAAATGAAATTTGCAACTGAGAATGACGGTTTCGGATCGACCACCACTGAAGCCGAATTTCACGAAATCTGGGACGGTCTTAAACGAAAAGGAATGGAATTCACCTACTAACCAACCCGACCGAAGACCGTCACTCCAAAAGGGGTGGCGGTTTTTTTTTCTCGAAAAATACACAAAATGATTTGACGACCCGCCGAAACCTGCTATTCTACTGTCATGACCAACCACCTATTAAACGGACTGAAACTGAACTGTCTCCTAGAGACGTCTCGCTCACGGGCAAACGGCTGCCGCCTGTCAGAAGTAGTTTACTACGATACGACTGCCGACGGCAAGAGAGCCGTTCAAGTCACGAAGTTCGATCTTGATGGTGGATGTTTAGGAACGGACTTTTTAGACTTCGACGCCGCTTGCCGCGATTGCACTGATCTTCTCGCTGCAGGCATGGCACTGGACGTCTAAGAAAGAAAAACATACAAAATCGTTTGACGATCTACTCAAAACCTGCTAATCTACTGACATGAAAATCTCAGCACCCACAAACGCCAAGTTCTTCTTCAACGCTCTTGAAGGGGATATCTCATTTAATTTAGAAGACCAAGGTCACGTGGTGATCAGCAACTCACCAGCAGTGATCGCGCTTTGGAATGCTACGGTGGACAGTATCTGGAAGAAGCGACAGGAATACAATGGCGGTGAGTTCTCAGATTACGAACGCGAGTTCGAATACAGTAAGGCCATGAAACAGGCAGCGCAGCACATCTCGAAGCGCGTGCTGTCTGGTTGCAATCACAGCTGGACGAGCTTGAATGAGCACGGTTACTAGCCGGTGAGATCCAAAGCGGCGAAGCCGCAAGACTAAAAAGCCGATCCTGTGAGAGATTACAGCGATCGGCTTTTTCATGTACTCAGTACCCACCGAAATCAGGGCACCATCACAATCTCAGTCATAATCAGAGAAAAGCGAGCAAAATCTCGAATTATTTCATAGTCCCAGTCCCAGGCATGGTCTCAGTCTCAGGCGTAGGCATAGTCATGGGCATGGTCTGGGTCTGGGTCTGGGTTTGGGTTTGGGACTGTGGCTGGGACTGGGATTGGGATTGTGGCTGGGATTGGGTTTGGGTTTGGGTTTGGGTTTGGGGCTGGGTTTGGGATTGGGTCTGGGACTGGGGCTGGGGCTGTGGCTGGGTCTGGAATTGGGGCTGCGTCTGGGATTGGGTCTTTGTATATTTCCGGGATTGGGCCTCGATCTCACTCGTTTCTACGTGACGTGGTGGCCCACTTTTCTCCAGTTTCGTCTCCGATACGGAGGCGGTTCACACTGTTTTTCTGTCCATTCTAGCCGTAAGCAGATGGACGAAATGACCGAAATCGACGATTTTGGGTGAAAAGTGGGCCACTATTTAGGGTTCTGTCCCCAAGAAAAAAGTGTCCCCATTGAGGTCCACTTAGGGGTCAAAAGTGGCCCAATTATATCAGAATTCGATAGAATTTGGACAAATATGGACATGTGGGCCACTTTAAAGTGGCCCAAATTAGCTTTTATATACTACTATATAAGTATATCTATTAAGTTGGACTAATTGGACATTTATATAATATCATTGACGAGCCTAGTGCATTTTTTTTTCAGTTTAGGCATTAGTGCCCCACTTAGCATTCTAGGACCGTCGTCAACAGTGCGTCCACCGTCCAACCGTCCAAAACTAAAATGTTGACAGTGGGGACGATCTGGTGTATAGTGCCCCAAACCTAAACCGGGGAATTGTAAAGATCCCCGCCACCCTACCTAATCCATGAAAAACAAATCGACCGAACTCCACTCACGAGACAAGCACATCACTAAGACTGCTGAATTGTCTTACCACGACATTGCGGAGCAATACCGAATCGACGGCGACACGTCCGAACTTGTCGCACGACACGACTTTGACGATCCGCACCCAAAGTCCAAGTTTAACCGATCCAACTCATTTCAACGGCTGGTGAAGAATGCAGTCAATCTCGTAAACGTCCAAGGGCGAGGTGAGGGCTGCGCGTTCCCCCAAGCACGTGTGGTCTATTTCCTCGCGACTGGCGTCGATCCTCTATCGCGTTCCGGCTGGTATATCAACCACATTGATAATGACATTACAAACGATCGAATGACTAACCTGGAGTTAGTAGAACTTGGCACGCCCCAGAGCGAGTTGGAGTCTGCGCCTAAGAACGCGAATGGTTGTGGGTTTCGAGGAATCCAGTTCGACTCTGCCCGAACCAAGCAGCCCTATCGCGCGCGTGTCCGGATTGCGGGGAAGCTGATGGAACTCGGGAGATTCCCGAAGCGGATCGACGCGATCGCAGCGATCATCGCGAATGAGCAGCGACTAGGCATTACGAAGACCCGGCGCGGCGAAGAGCTTGCCTTGTATAACGGTGCAATAGAGCACATGAGAGCACCGAAACAGGAAACCGCTCGCAAGCTCCCCGTGAAGTGGAATAAGTCGGCAGCATACGAGCCAGAATCCCAGTCCCAGTCCGAGTCCTCGTCCGAATCTGAATCTGAAAAATAATATAAAAAGCGCTTGCGTATCTGCCGAACCGATTTAATCTACGCCTATGAACAGTATCTACACTGAATACCGAACAGCCCGCGTGATTGCTACCGGCGAGTTCGTTTACCTTTACAAATGCATGGGGACTCCACACCAGGGTGCCCGATACCTAATAGGCAATGGCGTCTGGATTCATGAAACCCAACTAGATCAGTATTGTTACTAGGATGAGAGTTCGCGAAGTGATACAATTCGACGGCGTGACTTGGAGTCACGACAACCTTCGATTCCAGACCGCAGACGGCAACCGCGTTGACTTCTTAGAGGCCGTAATCCTTCAGGTTCGATATGAAGTCATGCTCGGTCTCGAACCTAGCCGCTCCGGTGAAGCGGGAGACCTGGAAGATTTTGCACGTGAGTATATCGCGCAAACACCCAAAGCCAAACCTAACCACCGATTCGGCGGCGGCGAGAAGTTTGAGATTCCGGCGCTGCACAGCAGCCACTAGGCACTTGACACACACCGAAAGGTGTGGAGTCGTCAGAAGCTTCGCAGACTGAAACTAACTAAGAGAACCCTGGCCGCTTTCCCCCCCTTCTGACCACGACACTTTCGTCGTGTGGGAAAGCGGCCTGGGTTTTTCTGTATCTATACAACCCCAATGAACAAAAGCAAAGGCGATCCAGCAAAACCCCTACCAACCCTGGCGAGACTGAATGAATTGTTTCACCTCGATCACGGGACTGGTGAACTGACCTGGAAAGTGAGGCCGTCCAGGTCACGCATCAAAGTCGGCGCACGTGCAGGCACACTAAACAAGGCGACAGGTTACCGCGTTCTTGGGATCGACGGCGTTCAATACAGAGAACATCGTGTGATTTACTACATGGCAACCGGTGAAGATCCGGGAAGCCTACACATAGACCACATTGACACAGACACGTCGAACAACCGACCAAGCAACCTGCAACTAGTGACGAACCAAGTGAACAAACAAGCGCAGACAGCGCAGACAAACAATACAAGCGGATTCACTGGCGTTCATTTCGACAAACGAGACAACAAGTGGCAAGCTCGAATCAAAGCAGACGGGAAGAATAGGAGCTTAGGTTACTTCGAGAACTTCGAAGACGCCTGCAAGTGCAGGATTGCAGCAGAGTTGCAGTTTTTCACGATCCAACCACGTCGCGAAGGCAAGCAGCTTGAACTCTACGAGCGTCTGATCACGGAAATGGCCCTAGGGGCCACGGAGAGCAACATAGAGCGCGTTTAAGCCTGAAGCTGGTAGATTCTACCAGAAAGAGAGCAAACAGCCACTAGCAGCCACGACAGGGCCTAGAAACGAGAAAAGCGCCACCCGACTTAACGAGTGGCGCTTTTTTAGTAGTTGCTATCCCAATCTCAGTCGTTCATTGAGTCGCTCAGATCGTTCGCGAATGACACGATTGGCCAAAGAGATTCCAAGATCTGATCTTTGGCCGCGTCATCTAATGTATCTTCGTCAATGCGCGCGACCCATTTGGCGAAGGCTGATTCCACAGCGCCCAGCGTAGCTAAACCCGATCCACGACCGCTTGCCTGTTTTATCTGGGCGTCTCGCGTTATTTCATTCCGTCTGATGGAATGCTGAAGCTCACGCGCGGAAAGTTTCTCATCTTTAGCAATCTTCGCCCATTTTTCACGAAGCGGCGTCCCCTCCTCGGTCTCACGAGAGAGAACGTGGATGGTTTCAAGACTGAGTCCATCTCGGTCGGGTAGGGCGAACTCACTGACGCTCGTCGCAGTTTTCACGTCTGACAGTGAGAATTCCAGTTGCTCAATCGCGTCATCAGCCCTCTCATCAAATTTGTTGCGGCCAAATCTCACGACATCGCCTAAAATGTGGTGATAGGTGGATTTAACTCGCTTGAGGCCGTGCAACATCTCTCTCCAGGAGTCGAAATCGGTGGCATCTGGTATTTTAGCGCCATTCTCCGTGAGTTCCACACCGGGGGCGAGGATAATTTGCGTGTTGTTCGTCATTGTATTTTAGTTTAGTTTTGGTTTTGGTTAAGGAAATTATTTCTTGAATTTGGCTTTTCTCCAATGTTTTGCGGATTGCGCCTGTGAATACTTTTTACGAAGATCGTTCGATTTCACGTGACGACTGCACCAGGAACCGAGAAGCTCTCTCCATTGTTGGGTGCTTTTACTTACTGAAGCGCGAGTCACGCAAAGTCTTTTCGCGGCCTGGGCCATCGTTCCTAGAGAATTCACTGAGTCACTACCGAGAGCATAGATCAACCCAGCACAAGCAAGCCTGACATTGGGTGCAGATATAAGCTCGCTTGTCATGCGATTTAATGCCTGCGAGAACTTCTTGATTTGCTCGGCATGCACGTGGTTGCTTATCAGAATAATAAGCTCCTGCACTTCGTCATATGAGTATCCACGATCGGCAAGAAGCTCTTCAATCGTGCGATCGTCAGCCATTCCGCCGACGGCTCGGCCGCCTGGATCTTCACTCTCGCTAGCTGGGTGGCCGCTCACTTTATTGTAATCGTTATGCGGCTCCAAGACGCCAAGTTTCTCAAGGTTCTTTAACTCTTCCTTGCTAAGAGACTTTGTCCATTCACGGTAAGCTTCTTCGTATCCGTTGGAAATTGACATTCCGCAGTGTAACACGGCTTTTCGATTTGACAAGCGTTTTCTTTATATGAGAACGTTTTTTCTCTTTGCCGCCTCAATCTTGGTCCTGGTCCCCGCCTGCGAATTGGTCAGAATCACCACCGAGAGGCAAATCTCCGTCAGTCAGGAGGGATCACCAGCCCCTTACACCAAGAAAT
>VMHT01130970.1_pt1 | contig 10659 bp, 7 predicted proteins | sample 4693611 | NCBI WGS metagenome assembly VMHT01 (sample SAMN12280063, study PRJNA550983) | marine metagenome | isolation source: seawater sampled from same location over 5 years 0.02-0.2 micron viral filtrate | place: USA: collected off the coast of southern California halfway between the port... ...
AAGGAGCGGTCTTTGTTTATCCAACTCAGCGCCCAGTCGGCCTTTTTCTTGATTGATGGAACGGTGTGCACGGCTTGAAAGAGCTTCTTCTGCTCTCCCTTGTCTTTCACCAGCGTTTCTAGCATAAGGGCGTACGTTTCAGCATGGATGGTCTCGATCGCAATTTGAAAATTGTAAAAGCAGCGAACTTCTGGAACTTGGACCTCTGTCGCAAAGTTGGTTACGAGGTTTTCCAAGACGACTCCATCAGAAGTTGCGAAAAATGCGAGCACATTTTTGATGAAATGCTTTTCATTTTCGCCAAGTTTTTCCCAGTCCACCACGTCTCCGGCAAGATCTATCTCTTCTGCCGTCCAAAAAGATGCTTCCGACTGCTTGTACATCTTCCACACCTCCGGGTGTGTGATCGGGAAAAGTGCGAAGCGGTCTGGGTTCTCGACCAGGAGGGGCTCTTCTTTCATCTCGCGTGCGTCAGACATATATATTTTGAATGTTGTATTTCACAGAAAAACGAGTGTCAAAAGGCAACAGGCAACAGGCAAAAAAGCACAGAGGCGGGGGCAAGCGCACGACAGGGGGTGGGTTTTATTTTCTTGAAAACAAAAAAAACAAAAAAAAATCCGGGCCCGCGTTCCTAAGAAAATTTTTTTAAATGTATAATTACAAAATACTTAGGTTGCGTTGAGCAACGCGATTGCCCTTTTACGCACCGGTCAGTGTACGAAAATGGAGTCAAGTTTGGCGCTTGGTGTGATTGGAGGTATGGTTTTGTTTTTGGGTGGCATTGTTTTATTTTTGATATATAGATCTGACGACGGAAACGAAAAGGACGAGAGCCTCGGTGATAAAGTTTTTTGCCGCGACGTGAATTGTGGAAACACACTCATCAATGACACGTCTCAAGCAAACACAGCCGTGAATGCCAACAACGCAACTGACGTTTGTTGCATGCCGCCTCCGTCCGATCCGAACTCCGATATGGAAGACGAAGAAGAAAACAATAGCGACGACGCACTTGCAATCTCGCTTGTTTTTGTGATTGCAGCCGTTCTATTCATCGCTGCCTACGCTATGTATGTGTATGCAAACAGGGGGGGGCCAGGCCTTGGTGATCCCGATTCTCCGAATACCCCATCACGTGGAGGAGATGCAGTAGGTGAAGTAGGTGAAGCAGGTGAAGTAGGTGCAGGAGGTGGAAAAGGTGAAGCAGGTAAAGTAGGTGCAGGAGGTGGAAAAGGTGAAGTAAGTCAAGTAGATGGAAAAATTGTTACCAAGGATGAAACACCCGAAGCAGGTCAAGAAGATGGTATGATGGGTAAGATTAAGAAGAATTTGGGTTATTATTATGATACCGCAGTTGCTTCCATTTTGTCCAAAAAACCAAAAGACAATACAGATCCAGAAACAGCCGCCACCCAAGTAAAAGAAAACCCCGCACCCAGTCAATCAGGAAAATCCAGGTATACATTCGGAGATTGGACTAATCGCCGCCATGAAGCTGCAGGTTACACCCAACCTATCAAACCCTATTCTGAACACTCCCCCAGGTCCTCCTCCGGGTCCTCTCCCGAACACTCCCCCAGGTCCTCCCCCAGTTCCTCTACCGAATCCCCCTCAGGATCCTCCTCAGGATCCTTCCAAAGATCCCGTCAAAAATCCCCTCAAAGACCCCGAGCCAACAGCTCTTTCTTTTCAGTGAGAAAAGCGAGACAACTTGCATCAGATTTTGCATCAGAGTTAGCAGAAACTGTTCGCCAGTATAACAATCTTGATGCAATTCCATTTGACACAGATATTTAAGAAAGCATAAGACTCACTTTGGGAAGAGCGAGTGTGGAATTTTAGACAGTGGTACTGTTTTTCTGAAAAATGATTGTAAGTTAAAAAAAGATAAACTACAAAATACTTCCATGATGACCCTTTTTGGGAAAGTGCATGTAATGCTGATTGTCATTGCCGCGGTTTACGTCGCTGACGCATCTCCACCGCTTTCTCCACCGCTTTCTCCACCGCGTCCTCCGCCACCTTCTTCGCCACCTTCTTCGCCACCTTCTACTCAACCTTCTCCACCGCCTTCTCAACCGCCTTCTGCACCGCCTCCCCAACTTCCCCCACCTCCCTCACCCTTCCCACCTCCTCCACCCTTCCCACCTCCTCCACCTCCTCCACCTCCTCCACCTCCCCTTTCCCCCCCAAAAAAACATTCAAGTGAAGTCAGCTTTGCAGTTTTTATGGTGTTTTTTGCAACAATTGCCATCTCCTTTGCTTGTATCTACAAAAGGAAGAGCTCTCCGATGGTCAGGAGCAGAAGCATCTACCCACCTTATCCAGCAATCACAAGCTCCTCGAGTAGAATAACGTCAGTGACAGCGTACGACGCTGACCACACTGGCCAAGAAAGGACGGCAGAAAACACGCGACCCGCCCAACCAGTCCAACCAGTCCAACCAGTCCAACCAGCCCAACCAGCCCAGCAAGTCCAGCAAGTCCAACCAGTCCAACCAATTCCAGTTGCACAAGCAGTCCCAGCTTGGCAAGCTCCTCCAGCTTCCCAGCCAAACTCAACTTCCATCCCAGCCAACCCCTTCTTTATAGAGTCTCAGATCATCGTTTGACTCAGTAATTTTTCCTCGGAGGCGACGCTGGAACGTAGGGCAGCCTGTCCACAAACGTCGCGTCGTCAATGCTTATGAAGCAAACCTCCAGAGAGTTTTCTTGCTTGTTTATGTTGATTCTTTTTTTCGTTTTCACAACTTTCCTTTTCTTCGTTCCTCCGTTGTATGTTTCGGTTTTCGGGAAAAGCACCTCAAAACGGCCGGTCCCTATAGACGTAAGCTGGCCGAGCATGATGCTTGCGGAGACGCTGTCTGCAATCACCTCCGACTCTTTGAACAGGGCGGCATCTTTCAGCACGTCGGACGTTTCTTCGAAACTGGACCGCGTGAGAGGCCCGGTTTTTATATTGTTAAGACCATGCCTGTTCAGAGGCATAACGTACCCCCGGCACGTCATCGTGTTGCAGACCAGCTCGAGGTGCCTTGGGTCGATGTAGCTGCCGTCCGCAGTAAGAGTTTTGTGAAACTCGTCAAAGAGAACGTTCATAGCAGCCTCGATTCCCAGCAAGTTGACAACGTAGTGGATGTCGTTTGTCGTCGACTTGTAAATGTTGCACCCGTCAATGAAAGCGGTCCGTTTCAAGATGGATCCCCGCACATTTATTATTTTTTCGTTCACGTTTTTTTCGCCGTCCCACCTTTGGATCGAGTCAACGGCCGAGGAAGACACGCCGACCATGCCTGCGAGCTTCACCTGCTCAGCCAGTTTTCTGGCAAGAACAAGCACGATCCCCCTTTCCAAGAGGGAAGGGTCCGACTTGCAGGGCGGCATCTGCTTGTCAATGTTCGCAAAGTAAACAATGATCCACCATTTGACTGTGTTTTCCTGCGACGATATTACATGGCAGTCGACGCCGGTAACGCTCTTGCAAAGCGAGGTTACGATTTTAGAAACGTCTCTGGGGATGAGGCCGTAGTCCTGGAGAAGGTGCTTTTGCAAAAAGAGGATGGAACAGTGCTTCGAAAACAAGGAAGGGCTTGTTTTCGTAGGGTAGAAGGTCTCCATCCGCATAGAAATTTCCATGTCGTACTCGAAGTCCTCGTGAGTGTGCCCAAACTCCGAGCGAAGGACACTTATTTCTTCCACGGCGCTCTCCAGCATGAGCTTCGGAAGGGAGAGGCACTTTTTCTTAAGCTCAACCTCGTCATTGATTTCGTCGAAGAAGAGGGTCGTTTGGGGAGTCTTGGGCGCCTTCGAGTATGACATTATTTCCTTCAGCCTCGGGATTCCCAGCGTAACTTGGCCGTGTGACGTTCCGGCGGAGTGGAACGAGTTCAGCGTGATTTGCGTCGACGGTTCTCCAATAGAAAGCGCGGCCGTGTTCCCGACCGCGTCTCCTCCCGCCGCCGCCGCGCAAAAACACTTCATTTTTATGTACTCCAGCGCCGAAGCGACGCGGAAGGTGGGCGGGACGTTTTCATACCGGAACGACCAGTGCAGGTAGAGCGGGATGACGAACTTTGCAGCCGGGTGGTGCGCTTGAATTTCAGAAACCGCGTCGCTCACCTTTTGAAAGAGGGAACGCGACGAGAGAGGAATGTGTTCGTCGCTGTGCCACCTTTTGTTTTCAAAAATTTTTTGCATGTTGAATGGAACGAGGCTCGTGTTCCCAGTTGGTTTGTTGACTTGGAAGAGGCTGGCGAGGCTCTTTTTTTGCAAGGGGATGATGCGTTCCGCTTCGAAGTCGAGGGTCTTGAGAAGGATGTCTTCCTCCTTCATGAGAAGCACACCGATTTCCACCCGTTCCACCTTTCGAGGCTCAAAGTTGTCGGCGTACTGGAACTGAACAATGTTGCCCTGTGCGTTTCTCACGGTGGTGTCGTAGTGAAACTGGTTGTCTTCGTTCGACTTCACCAAACACCGCTGGATGTATCCGCTGTTCGCGGTCTTCACGGCCGTGTCGACAAGGCCTTCCCTCCCCGCCATCGCCGAAAAAAAAAATTCTACTGGGTTCAGTCCGAGCGCGAACGAGTTTTGTATGAACCCGTTTGAAACAACGTTCGAAACGTCATCCCTTTTGAAGCAAGGCAGAGTGCGTCCCGAAACGCCGCTCAAAATCCTCGACCCAGTGACGATCTGCTGACCCACCTGGCCCATGATCTGAGAAATGTTGAGCGGAGACCCCTTCGACCCCGAAGTGACACAGGTGATGACAGAGTTTTCTTTTCCGATGTTGTTTTTTATGAGCGTCGCGGACTTCATGATTACGTCGTTCAAAATTTGGGTGCTCGCAGACTCGACCATGGGCTTCAGCGTTTTTGGGACTTGCTTTTTGAGGATGAGCTCCGAGTTGGACGTCGCAGAGTCTATGCATTCCACAACAAGGTCGTTCACCGCTTCGGTCGTGGCGCAGTCCTCCGCCCCGATCGAGAAGGAGCTTTTATAAAAAAGCCACGCGTTAACCACCCTTTGCAGGTCGCTCAGAAACTCGATTGCAGCTTTCGACCCTCCGTACTCCGAAAAGATGCACTCCGAAACTCCTCCCGATACCGCCCCGATCGTCGCTTTCGAAAAGCGTCCTGCGAGAATCTCGCCGTTTGCGATGATGAGGTCCTTCGTCTCGTGCTTGGCGCACGACTCCGCCGTCCCCCTCCTGTAGTTGAAGGTGTTGCAAAACAAAAAGGAAAGGAGCTGGAGGCCCGACCACCTCTCCACCGGGCAGGAAATGCTGGGAGGAGGAAGGAGGGCGACGTTCCGCTTGGGATGCTTTATGCAGGACAGAAAACGCAGCATCTCCCGTTTGTCGAGCATGACGCTGGGAGAGGTTATCATCCACGCCCCGACGAGCGAGTCCTGCACGATTCCCATGCACGGTTTGTTGTTTTGCGCGCTTATCAGGTTTCGGTTTAGGGCCATCAAAATCGCTACTTCGGACCGGGCGCACGCGGACTGACACACGTGGATGTTCATTTCGTCGCCGTCAAAGTCTGCGTTGTAGATCGCGCAAACGGAAAGGTTGAGCCGGAAGGTCGACCCTTCCATGAGGACGACTCGGTGGCCGTTGAAGCCCATGCGGTGCAGCGTCGGCTGGCGGTTGAAAATAACGTAGTCGTCGTTCTTCAAGTGCCGCTCGAGCACCCACCCGTAGCGAAGGATGACGCTCTGTCGGTTTTTGCATGACGCGAGGGAAACGAGGTCTCCTTCCGAAGTGATTATGGACTGGGCTCCGAAGACGTGGTTCGGCCCGTTAAGAACCCTTTCTCTCATTTCTAGGATGTTGGAAGGGGTCACTTTTTCGGGCACGGTTAGGATTTTAGCAATGTCGAACGGCACTCCCAGCTGATCGACGTCGATGCCCGGGTGGGGCGTGATAACGCTTCGGCCAGAGAAGTTAACTCGCTTCCCCATGAGGCAGCTGCGGAAGCGGCCGTCTTTGCCGCGTATGCGGTTCACGATGCATTTCCCCGTGGTCGCGATGGGTCCTCTTCCAGACGACATGTATGCCGGCAGCCCGCCTCGGATCGCCGCCGGGTTGACGAGCGAGAAGACGTCTGCTTGGAGGCGGTTCCACCGGTCGATGATGTCTTGGTTCAGCGTGGTTTTGGAAATGATTGGTATGGGAATGGAGAACTTTTTCCCTTCCGATTCTTTCGGAAGAGCGCTCATTACGTTCACTTCAAAAAAGGGTTCAATTTCGTCTTGCTTGTTTATGGCGAGGCGCAGCTCTCCCGACCTTCTGTTTATTTCCTGAAGCTTCGCGGTCATGTCATCCTGCCCCTTCGACCTGCTCCCTTCCGCCGTGGAAATGGCGGGTCTTATGATAGGAGGCGGGACGAGGATGGAGCTGCAAATTAGGTCTCTCGGGTGCATCCCCCCTCCGAATAAGTTTTTCGCGTCCTCGTCCTTCACCCCGTCCAGAATGGAAAGAGCGAGGAGCGGCGTGAAACGCTGCGTCGCGTGCGCCTCCTCCTCCTCGTTGTCGAAACACCCGTCCGGCCAGTCGGTCCGTATTCCGAGAGGGAGACGGACGTAGTTGGGTCGCGGCCCTTCGCAGTGCAAGCACCGTTTCCTCGACCGGGCCATGGCGTACGCGTTTGCGAAGCGGAGTTTATCGTTCTCGTACTTCCCCATCAAGTGCGCCTTGTCTTCTTCCGAAAGGCACACTTCCGAGCAAAAGTAGCACACCGACCGAAGTACCTTTATGGTGTGATCGATGAAGAGGGCCTGGTAGACGGGCAGCGCGAGGTCGATGTGCCCGGCGTGCCCCGGGCAGCGAGCCATGAGCTCGTTGCAAGTCGTGCAGCGAATGCGGCGGTCCGTGGACCCCATCGCCAGGGAGTTCACTCCGTTGTGCGTAGGAATGCCCCGTTGGTATATCGCCACTTCCGAAACCCGCGCAGCGGAGTTTTTCTTTATTTCGCAAGGCTTGCAAACCGAAAACTCAACGCTCGTGACGGGGTGAGACTGGGTAGTCGTGTTGAACACAGGGATCATTGTCGCCCGAGTTCTAACACGAAAACACGAAAACACGCAACTACCCAACTACCCAACCTCTCTCCCTTGTAAGTATCGCAAATTGTTAAATTTGACAAAAAAAAAGAGCGCGTCTCTATCTCTTGCCTCCGGCGGCCCTTGCCAGGGGGGCAGGCGCGCGAAGCGCGCGTCTCTATCTCTATATATATAAAATTATAGATATATACATAAATTTCCCTGTCGGCTGCCCGTCCGGCCAGGACCCGCCGGAGGCACGTCACCCGGTCAGGACCCTCCGGAGGCTCAGACTCAAAGTTTAAAGGACGAGTCGTCAACTAAGTTTTTTGAGTCGTCGTCTTCTTCGTCTTCCGAAAAAACGACCGCGTCGTCGTCGTTCTCTTCCTCTTCTTCGGAGTTCATGTTTTCAAAAAAGTCTTCTTCTTCTTCGGAAACAACTTCGTCGTTTTCTTCGGCGACGCTCTTCTCCAGCAGAACTACGTCCTTTTTGGACTGGCTTTCGGCGGGCTTGGAGTCGTGCTTGAAAATGCTTTCCAGGAGAGAGAAAAACTGGAGGAGCTGGGCTTTCGTGTGGATGCGAGCGCCACTCACTCGCACGTAAACGGGGGCGTTGTACACCGTGCTGTCGAGAGGAGGAGGGAGGTCGAAAGTGAGGGCGGTTTTTTCCGTTATTTCCTCGTTCTCGTCTCCCGGCGTGAAAACGGAAACCGAAAGGTCCTCTCCTCCGTTGGCATCGGCGTGCATCAAGACAAACTTGCTCCTCAGGTGGAAATTTTCCTCTTCGAATTGACAGATGCATATGCCCGAGTTGTCTACTCTTGCGACAACCATGCCGCCGCCCCCCACTACCCTCACCCCCCGAGTTTGAGGTGCCGAGAGGTGATATGACCCGTGCCAGCGGCGCTACGCAAGAATCTGACAGAATGAATATGTCTTCCACAAAGCCAGCGTGGTCAATGAAAATGGTATGTATTTGCAAAGCGACCGAGCGCCTTCCCGTCGAGCTGCGCGAGAAAATAGGCTTGCGGGTTATAGATTCGAGCGTCGGGGTCATTCGAAAGCACGCCAAAGAAATGATGAAGCGAATCCCGCAACGGAACGAGCGGATCGCGCTGCGGTACTACGAGACGAAAATCTTGGGGCTCGAGGAGCCGGTTCTCATCGTGAACGGAAAGTGGAAGTGGAAGTTCAACTTCCACTTCCAGTACCAGAAAAAAATACAAAATATCCTTTCGAACCCAAGCTACGAGTTCGTGAAAAAATTGCCTTTCAAAAACCCAAAGTACAAAAAGGAATACAACTTCCCGAACTACTTTGTCAGAGTTGTTCCATGCATCTCAAGGCACATGTACTTTGACTAGAAAGGTGGTAATTAATATTCTTTATCTACGTCGTATTGTGGGTTACGGGTCTGTCGCATTGCATTAAATGTTTCTCTAAGATCCTGCCGTGCTCCTCCTCCAATTTTTTTTTCATTAGGTTTCTTAGCCGTTACTACCGCATCAGTATTTTTATTAAGTCGAGGAGATTTTCGTCGTGGCGTTGCCGCTGCCGCTGCCGCTGCCGCTTCCTCTTTCGCTATCCGGCTTGCATATTCCCCTAAATACATTTCATATTCTCGCTGACGAGATTCTAGTGGATTTGAATTTTCATTGAATGGAGAATTCATTTCTGGTCTTGGATCTGGTAGAAGATAAAATTCTCGCAATGCTTCTTTATATTTTTCTTGTTGCTGTTCCGCTCTTCTTCGTTCTGCTGCTTCTCCTGAAGCGCGTGCAGCAGAACGAGCATACTCAGGTTGACGTGCCTCTGGCGCTGGTCTTGCCTCTGGCGCTGGTCTTGCCTCTTCCGCTGCTCTTCTTCGTTCTGCTGCATCGCGTGCAGTATTACGATCCACGGGCCGGAACTGATGCTGAGTCCGCTGCTGTTGTTGCCGCTGCTGCTGCTGGTTTTGCCTGTTGAACCACCTATCATCTCTTTCCATGTTTTCTTTTCGTTGCCTATCCTCCCGTTCAAGGTTTTCTTTCCGGTATCGTTCGAACCGTTCCGCCTCCGCCCTTTCCCTTTCCCTTGCGTACATTCCGTTCAATATGTTTGGGTTAGCTGGTGGAATGCCAACGAATTTCCTTGCAGCATCCCCCGCAAGCGCCAACCCTTCCCTTCCTATATCTGAAAAAGCATTTTTCAAACCGTTCGCAGCGTAATATAATCCCTTACCCGCAACTTTTGCCGCTGGAACTACCCCATATTCAACTGCGCCACGGATTGCCTTAAAAGGTGACTTCAAATCGTCTTTGTAACCTTTGTACAAGTCAAATTCGCTGACTGGATTGGGGAGGTCATTTTTAAGGGACGCGCGAACGGGCGGACGCTTCCTGGCTTCTGCTTCTTCATTTGCGACAAACTCCTTTCTATCATACGCTTGCTGCATTCTCATGCGTTCCAACTCTTGGTTCAACGCGGCGTTGCCTTGTCTGATGTCTTCCGTGACCTTGTTTTTCAAAAACATCTCTCCCGGAAAGGCGGGGATCAAGGAATCTCCGTCTCCCATGGCAAATGTGAGATACCGCAATCCTCCCCAAATAGTAAAGTAAGAAAGGAAAGACGTAATGAAGACGGCATAGAAGGGGGCGCCTTGCATTCCAATTGTGAAAAGCAAGAGCATCACGGAGAACGATACGGCGATGGAGATTGACTGACTCAGTAACACAACTCCGTCTGGCATGATTCCGCGCCTTTGCGACTTTCTTCCCAACAGTAAGTGCACCCCACAGAAACGATACAAGTTTCGAAGGGGTCTGGCTGTCTTTGAAATATAGACTGATAAAAAAAATTAAAACTTTACACGCATTTCCTTGAGAGTGACTTTTTCATAAAAACTTTAGTTTTCTAATCATCTCCCGCCAAGCCACCGCCTCCTTCTTGTTCGCGTTCTCGTCGGGCTTGGGCACGGGTCCGTGGGCGGCGTGCGGGTTGGGGATCAGCATTACCTCCCTGCTGTTGCTGCTGTTGCTGCTGCTGCTGATTACCAAAACCATTCGGAGGCGGAAGCGATTTCGTCTCCCATGTTCTATCTCTCCAGACGTATTTTTTGAATGGGAGGTTTTTGCCATGTTTTTTGAATTTTACGCCGCCTGCAGCCCATTGTCTGAGTGGCTTGTCACCAATATTTTGTCTGTCGAAAATCACATCGCTCTGCCTGTATTCAGGTTTACCTGATTTCGCCAAATCTTCATACTCATTCTTTGGGAAGTTCTTGAAGGCATAATATTCAATAGGAGGGATAGGGTCACCTCTTTTATTAAGTCTGTATCCGTTTCTATAGTATAACCTCCTGTATCTGTCTGCTTGATCATTGTCTATTCTTGCGCTCCAACCCAATGGAACCAATTTTCTTTTGCCTCCTCTTTTAGAAACAAGCTTCTGTTTTTGGAAATCATTGAAGAAGTTCTTCTTCCCATCACCATCATTTCCCTTATTTTTCTTCTTCCCACCTCCTCCTCCTCCTCCGTTTTTAGCTTTCCCACCCCCTTTCTCCTGCTTGTTCGCCTTTTTTTTTCCTCCCCCCCCCCCCCCCCCCCCCCCCCCTCCCCCCACCCCCCCCCCCCCCTC
>VMHT01213519.1_pt1 | contig 10659 bp, 10 predicted proteins | sample 4693611 | NCBI WGS metagenome assembly VMHT01 (sample SAMN12280063, study PRJNA550983) | marine metagenome | isolation source: seawater sampled from same location over 5 years 0.02-0.2 micron viral filtrate | place: USA: collected off the coast of southern California halfway between the port... ...
ATTGGATGACGGGGGCAGCAGGTTTGATGCCTGGAAGCGTCTTCATGTAACCTGGAGTTCCCGACGGCGCGATGTTATATACCTTTTGGAGAGGCGGCGGATGATTCTGCGGACACATTTTTTTAATGAAATCGTCGGTGAAGATTGGATGAGGCGGCATTTATAATATCTAAACATATAAAAATGATAAAACCGAATAAATATGGGAAATGCCCAATCGGATACATTGAGTTTAACAATATGTGTATCCCGCGTCATTTAGTCAGTCAATACGAACCGCCCATCAGTCCCAACCCGCCAAATCCAAGTCCCGAACCGCCTGACCCAAGTCCTGACCCACCCAATCCAAGTCCTGATGGAGGTGAAGGAGGAATCCCGTGGAGAGAAATAGCGGACGTAGCAGGGGCGACACTAATAGGTGGAGGAATCTTGTATGGTTTGAATGAAAAAGGGGTAGCAGACGCAGAGCGGGTCGCACGGAATGCGGAATTGTATGAGACCGATATCGAGATGGCGGCAAGACAAGGTGAAGAGCGTGCTGCCTTGCGTGCTTCGCTCATGGAGGAAGGAGTGCTTGAGGAGGAAGGGGTCGTGCGTTTGGGTAGTCTCGAGATAGATGCGGAAGGGAACGTCAGCGACCTGAATGTTCGCGCCGAAGAATTAGCAGCACAGAGGATGGAGGAGGCACGGGTCGTGGAGGCAGACGCTCAACAAGCGTTGAGAGAGGAATATGAGATGTCGTGGTTTTCGGACAATGACCCTTTCAATCTGCGTGGAAACCGAAACATCGAAAGAATCAGATTTAACTTGCAGGAGGAACTGCGGCAACAGGCGGCGGAGGCAGACGCTCAACAAGAGGCGGACGCGGAGGCACGGGCGGCAGCAGATGAAGGGAAGTATCGGTGGCGTTCAACGGATACAAAAGAAAGCGGACGGAGAACAAAGCAAGACGTGAGCATGGAGGAAAAGGAGTTGGCGGAAGAGATGAACATAACGCCCGAAGAACAACCCGTCTCTTCTAACATGCTGACGGACGAGGAGTATAGTTCGCAATACTACGACGGAGCAGCACCGACCGAACTCACACCAGTAGATGAAAGCAACATCGAAATGGAGGTTGCTAATAACCCTCCGCAAGATTTGACACCCCAAGATATTCAAAGCATCGAGACGGAAATTAATTATGAAGGGGGGTTGAAGGGAGGAAGCGGCAATTCGCTCACTACAGGCGAGGGGGCGGCACAAGCGGCGATAGAAGAAGAGGGACTACTGGAGGCAGGTTATACTGCGGCAACGGCGGTAGAAGGGGGTCTATTAACGACGGCAGGGGAGGCGCTGACCCTTGCTGCTCCCGAGATGGCGGGTGCGTTACTCGTAGGAGGTGCGATGTATGGATTGGTTGAAGGCACGGAAAACGTGTTGGATGTGGGACAAGAGGCGGACAAGAGATACGTGGAAAAACGAATAAAAGAGGAGGGAACGCACGAGATGGATGACAGAGAACGAAAGTATAAAGCGAAAGAACTGAACCAAGCAAAAAAACACTATCAAGACCAAGTGAATTACCATAACTTCGGGCACAGCAAAGAATCGATGGAGCAGCATGCGAAGGATAAGAAGATGTTAGGAGCAATAAATAAGAACATTGAGGCACTGAAAAATAATGTCGCGTATGGAACACCCATATATCAGATTGTAAATGACGAGGGGAAGGAAGTGATGATTAGTAACAAAAACCTGGGGACGACCCAATCAACAGACACGCGACTTGCTACGGGCGCTGATGCCTTGAAAAAGGATGCGGACAGGTTATATGAAAATGAAATGGCGTATCAAGAGCAAGACAAAAAGTTTCAAAAAGAACTCGCAGAATGGAAAGTTCAACAGGAAGCGGAGTCGCAAAAGTTCTATGGCGATATGTTGCGTGGCGAGACAGAGACCCGTCCGAAGACACAGGCAGAACCCGTTTATAATGCAGAGAGAGTAGCACAAGACCATTATCTGAATGCGACTTACGATGAACGCAGGCAACAATTTATAGAGACGCACCCAGCGAAAACGGAGGAGATAAAGAATGATATGTAGCAAATACGGGATTTAAAGCAAAATATTATATAACCTAATATAAATGGAAGACAATAAAAAAGTTGAGACCATTGCGATTGAGGGTGAAGTCGAGGTGTATGACGAGAAGAAGCGTGACGAAGTGGTGGCGGAGTTTCACCGAAAAGGGTTGCTTGATGAGGACGGACTCATGACGGAGGACGGGGAGTTCATCCCTCGGGCAAAGAAAGAACCACGCATGGGTTTGACCGAACTACAGGAATATGATATCTCTCGCTGGGTGAAGCAGATGATTAGGGATTTCCCCGAAATAGACCCAGCATTGGCGGACTTGATTGCGACGCATTGTTATTTACATCCCGAAGAGGCGGAAACATTTGTGAAGGAGCGGTTGGACAACCCGCCGCCCAAAAAAGACCACAAAGAGTATTTCAATAGTTTAGGGCACGAACAAGTTGAATATTAAAATAATATCGCATCTTATTATAATATGTCGGTTCTTGTTTCTTCTCAAGATATTTATTTGAGCACGCAGCAATCGGGTTCTGCCGCCGCCGCTGGTGCGGACGATGGATTCAATCGATTTAAAATGTGCCTGAACACCGCGCCCCTGACGACGAACGATAACGAAATGTCCCGACTGATGGTCACGCAGTTCTCGGCATACCGCAACTTTTTTTATGTGAATGGTTTCAACAACCACGTCTATGTCACATATGACCATGGAGGCGGAAGTCACACGGCGACCATTACGCTCACCGAGCAAGATTACGCAAACATCGGTGACATTGCGACGGAGTATGCGACCAAACTGATTGCTGTATTTGCGGGCAAGGCAACTTTCACCATCAAAACGGGGACGCAAAACCCGCCTGCGAATTATGTTAAGGGGCAAACGGGCACTGGGATATTCGGGGTCACACTCGAGACATCGGGGGCGGCACACGGCATCACCAACCTGAAGATTCAGACGCGCCAGTATTACGACTCTTCTGCTCCTGAAATGTTTGGGGATAGTTACGCCCTGTTAGGCGGAAAGCGAGTAGGTGTTGCGAATGCTGCGGTGGAGTCCTTTAGCGTTTCCAATCCTGCTGCCGATGAACTGAAGATTGACGGGTTCTTCCCGATGCAGCGTTCCACGACCCAATATCTTTATTTACACGTCTCGGAAAACACGACCAATCTCCAAAGTCAGAACTTCTCGTCTGCCTTCGCCGTCCCCGACACGCACATTGTGTCGAGTAACATCATCGCGAAAATACCTATCAACGATACGCTCATCGGTTTCCAACTTGACCAATCGTCGCCTTATTTTGTGGAGTTGGACAACAGGCATATTTCTGAAATACTATTTGAGGTGAAAGACCATCATGGGCGGCGTATATCGCAACTCGCGAACATCTCTAATGAAGGCAATCTTTTCTCTGATATGACGCTCACCTATGAGGTCTATTCGCGTGGAGCGAACCAGCACCAACTAACTGCACCCATCAAGAACTTCCATTATGAGCAAAATACGATGGCGGCGAACGTCCAAGCGAATACGGGGAGCGGGTTTTAAACTAAATATGAATTAGTTTAGCATCCGCGTAATTTTTTTATATTGCGGGTTATTATAAGCATGTCGAACTACCCAAGTTATGCCTCGTATTTTCTTCGCAGTTTCACAGGTGTCTCGACCGCCAATTTCAGAGTGCCTCCGCAGTCGTCGGGTCAGCGGGTCGCCCACAATCAAATCGATTTTGTCCTCCCGACGAACACCCTAATTAAGATGAACGACATCCGTCTTGTTTTCACTGCCTCCGCGGTTGCCGCGGGCACTTCTGCTGCTCCGCGCCTTCCTGCCGCCGATGCTTTCATTGAGCGTGTTCAGGTCAGCATGGGCGGCATTTCGGTTGATTCGGGATGCGCCTCGACCCAGGTTCTCAATCAGGTTAAGCGGAATTACAAGATGAACGAAGACCCTGTCACCTCGCACAACCACTTCTCGCGCAATGTGATGGGCGCGAATCTCGACCAACTCGGTGCTGCCGCCGAGGCATACACCACCAATGGTGAAAGCACCATTTTCTCGATTTCGCTCGGTTCCTTCTTCGAATCCATTCAACCTTCGCTCCTGGATGCATCACTTTTGCCTGAAATCCGAGTAACTTTATTTTTATCGGGCAACACCATCATCTCGTCAGGCACGACTGGCGCTACTGTTGCAGGCACGACTGGCGCGGGCAACACGCAGGCGACCTACACCTTTGACAACTACTCGCTCCTTGTTCCCGCATGGAGCATCGATGACGGAGTTTATGCGTCCGTCATTGCCTCGCGTCTCAACGATGAGGGTTTCCTTGAGGCATCGTGGTGCGGTTATGATTCCTACCAGGACACCTTTTCGGGCACGACCCGCGTTGCGAGCGCCGCCTCGTCCCTCGACAAAATCATCTGCGCGTTCCGTCCTTCGACTTGGTCGGGCATCAACGGCGCGAAGGCGATTGCGGGTTCGCACTCCGACCGCAACGTCACCACGACTGCTCTTGCCGATGTGCTTTCGCAACCTTCCCGCAACGGCGGCGACGCTTACTTGACCGCTCCGATGAACTTCGTTGCGCCGATGACCGCCCTGCCGAGCAACGCTAACCCGACCAAACTTGCGGAAGAACCGAAGTTGAGCATATCCATAAATAATGTGCGTATGCCCCAGTATGACTGCCCTGCATCCCAGTGGTATGTTCTCACGCTTCAGGCGTTCGAGAAGGAGCGTTCTGCTTCGGAGAGTTACATTGAGTATCTTTCCAACCGCTTCTGCATCGCACAGAAACTCAACCTCCCTGGTTCGCAGGGCATGCGTGCGAAGTCGGGTCTTGACCTCCGCGGAAGCAACAGCAGCATTATCCTCTCGTCGGTTGGCGACCTTACCAACTTCTCCAACACCTCGAACGTGGTGGTTTTCTTGGAATCAACACGCGTATTAAGAATTGGTGCAGGAAAGACCTTGCAGGTGGTGCTCTAGGTATGAAGACATTTCTCTCCACAGATAAATATTAATTTAGCATTGTAAGTTAATGTTTATCTATGTGGATATATAAATGAGTGATTTCCCTTTTGATGTTCCGACAAGAGTTCCTTCTAATAATGTAACAGGCGTGGAATATGAAGGGACAACGCTGACCTTAACGCGAGCGGACGAAAGCACACTCACAACGACCATCGAAACAAGTGCGGGTGATGCTGTATTAGCAGGGAACAATGCATTCACGGGTGCAAACACTTTTAACAGCAGTCGCCCCACGAGCACATTAGAAGGAACAATAGAAGACAACGACTTCATCACGAGGCGGAACGCAAATACTCTTTACAGCAACAATGCGGGTGATGTCACGCAATCGGGAAATAACACTTACACAGGTGCAAATGCATTTAACACGACCCGACCCACATCGGATTTAACATCTACTCCAGGAAATGATGATTTCATCACGAGAAGGAATGCGGATGCTTTATATACGGATAACGTGGGCGATGTCACGAAAGCGGGAGGCAACGCATTTACGGGTGCAAACACTTTTAACACGACCCGACCCACATCGGATATAACATCTACTCCAGGAAATGATGATTTCATCACGAGAAGGAATGCGGATGCTTTATATACGGATAACGTGGGTGATGTCACGCAATCGGGAAATAACACTTACACCGGAAGCAATGCATTTAACACGACCCGACCCACATCGGATTTAACATCTACTCCAGGAAATGATGACTTCATCACGAGAAGGAATGCGGATGCTTTATATACGGATAACGTGGGCGATGTCACGCAATCGGGAAATAACACTTACACAGGTGCAAATACTTATAATACGACACGACCCACAAGCACCATAACAAACGCAAGTTCTGCTCCCAACGACAATGACTTCATCACGAAAGACAACGCAGATGATTTATACCTAGCGGGTAGTAATACATTTTCGGGAAACAACGCATTCACAGGTGCAAATACATTTAACAACACACGACCAACAAGCACATTAACAGATGACCCAGCAGATACTGCATTTATCACGAGGCAGAATGCGAATATTTTATACGTAACGCCTGTAATAGGCGGTTTCGCTCAAAAACAAGGCATAAACACTTTCGACGAACCAAACACATTTGAAACATCATCAACTAAATCTTGTATTAGGGCAATAAATACCACAAGCGGAACTGGTAATTTTTTTCAAAACTTTACGGGCAGTGGTGCGGCAGGTTATGGTTTCGGTTCTCCCGAATTGGGCATAGCACAATTTAGAACCAAACAAGGAGCATATCAACCAATTATTAGTGTAATGAACTCTGATACTGGTGCTGTTTCAACATCAAAACAAGCAACAATAGGATTTTATGCGACTGACAACGGCAACGGCAACGGGAAGTTTATGGGTTCTGTAGGGTTTCACCCCACCAATCAAGATGTAACTAAAAACGACTTTAGAATAAATCAAGTCATTAACGACCTCCAACAACCTACTGATGTTTTTAAAATAACAGAAGACGTGCAAACGAGATTTGATTTTAAAGGTCAAGGTCAATACCCAACTATAAGATTAAAAGGGACAAGTGATAATACTGAATGTCTTGAATTAGGGAGAAATAATGCGAACGGAGATGGATATTTAAAATTAGGAGATAATGGTCTTATTGATGGTGCTGGTATTTTATTACGAGGGAATGATTTTAGTCATATTAACGGAGGCAATTTGGGAATTGGAATTGGAACAAGCACACCGAGCGAGAAACTGGAAGTAAATGGTAATGTAAAAACAATAAACGGACAATTTATCATATCAAACGGATACGCAACAACATTCACTCAAACAAGTCACAATGTTGTAAATGGAAACCCTACAGACGCTGAAGCAGCGAGTAATACCAAAGGGGGTTCTTTGTATAGTCAATTGAACGCATCAATCACGACAAAATTAGCAAATCAAAAAGTTTTAATAACATGTGTTGTGAATGGGGAGTGGTCGTCCGAAGAGGAAAATAAAGGTTTAATTCTAATGAGGGCGACAACGGGAAATGGTGTTCCAATAAGACCAGCAGCATCAGGAAGCAGAGGAAGGATTATATCTCCTTTTACTAATTCATACCATCAAAATTATGGTAGCACATTAGAAACGTCCGTCGTTCATTATGTAGATTTACTTGGAACTGCTGACACTTATACATACTTTCCTATGCTTATTAATAGCGGGAGTGCATCCCATACGTTTTATTTTAACAGGGCGGCAGGTGGAACTGACCAAGGGCACTTCGAAATTGCGGGTAGTTCAATGTCTTTGCAATTATTATCGGTGTAATATATATATGAATAGAGCAGTAGGAGAATATCTTAATGAATTGAATTATGTTGGCGAATGGAACACGACAGGCGAGACAGCAGAGGAGTGCTGGGATAATCTTGTATTGAAAAATTGGAGACCTGAAAAGATTGAAACACTTGATAAGGAAACCTTTACCAGCAGAGTGAATGATTTGAAGAATGAGTATGCCTTGACGCAAATTAGGAAAAAACGAAACTCACTTTTAGCGGAATGCGATTGGGTCGTCTTATCGGATGTTGTTGTGCATAATCTTGGTGAATGGACAATCTACAGACAGGCGTTGAGAGATTTGCCCTCGTCAATTACCGATTTTGACGCAGAGGTGATATATCCCGACAAACCAAATTAACTTGTCATACATATATAAATGAGAAGTTATACGATGAAACAATCGCTGTTGATGTCGCTTATGCTTGCTGACCAAGGTATTGTGGAGGAGAAGGAGAAGAAGGTTGTTTTGGTCGTGGAGGAGAAGGTTGAGGAAGAGAAGAACGTTGTGGAGGAAGAACCCAAAGAGGTTATTGCCGAGAGCAATGACATTCCGACTCCGCTTGAGGAAACACAATAAAATCCGTTAAGTTGCGTCGGTATTGTTTCGTGGGACATTTGGGAAATAAGTCAATCATTAAATTATCGTGTTTCTCTTGGATGGCGATTTGGAATGCTTCTTCCAGTTCTGCGGGTTCTACAGCGCCCGCCAATTCATCCATAATCTTTTTCATCACGTGTTCCGACTTGTTTTTGAAGAATATAAGATGGGTGCTATTCTCTCGCAACCCGCGAGGCAACCCGCCTGTTCCACCGCCTCCACCGCCTATGTAGGTCTGTGAAAGAAAGACGCAAGAGATGCCCAAGGCGGAGCGTTGTTTGAATGGTTCATTCATCGGGGCAATGTGCCTGTTTCGAATTGCAAGGGTGGTGAGACCGGGGGCGTTGTTCAGTGCGGGCGTTCCGAGGACATCATCGCAAATCAAGCATGATTGACACGGGCGCTCAATCTCCCGTTTCCACCTGGGCGGTTCGAAATCCACCATCTCGCCTTCCTCGTTCAAAAAACCAGCGTCAATAAACATATTCAGTTCGCGTATGTTCATTGATTGTATCGATGGTCTATTCTTGGTCTTCTTGAGGAACTCCTTGTAGAGGTTCTTTTGCATCATGTAATTGTCCCATTCATCACGTTCGCCCTCCACCTTTTCGATGATTTGGTCAATCGAATCGCGGGTTGGATAAAGAACATCATCGTCATCAATGTCCATAAAGTCCCAATACTTTTTATTACTAGTGTAGGTGGGTGAAATCATAAAAAAGCGGTCATATAGTTTATCATCAACCGCCTGTAGCATCATCTTTGCGGTGGTAAAGGATTTGCCCGTGTTGCGTGTCCCCACAACAAGCATCAGATGCGGCGCTTTTATGGAGTTTTTCGTCGTGGCGTATTCGTTAGTGATGGAGGTGTCAGGAACTTTCTTGAACTCTCTAATCTTCTTGATTTTAGGGGGCATCTGTTTATAATGCGGAGAGAAAATAAAACCATATAGTAAATGGAAGAATACGCTGACTTGGTTAAAATACATTACCAATATCACAAGAACCCACGAAACTACAAGAAATACATACCAGCAGGATATGTGGAATTAGATGGATACACTGATAGTGATTCAATTGCTTTTAAGAAGGGCGAAGAAATCGTCATTGCGATGCGAGGTCTCAATCCAACCCAACTGCGTGACCTACGGATAGGGGCAGAGATTATTGCGGGGGACGTGATGAACCCTCGGGGTTTTGATTTTGATACCAGCAGAGGGAAATACAAACAAATACTTGACAATGAGCAGGAGAAATACGAGAAAATTAAACAGCAATTCCCTGATGCTAAAATTGTGTTCGCAGGGCATTCGCGTGGCGGTCGGAAGGCGATTGACATGGGAAAGCATAACGATGTTGAATACAAGGCGTTCAATCCAGGGGACGCGACCTCTTTGCGTGATTATGTGTATTCGGTAGGCATTCCAATCGCAATGGCGCAAATGCCCCTTCCATTTCTCGATGGGGAAATCGAAGTCATCAGGGACAGCATCAGCAGCATCAGCAGCAGCAGCAGCAGTAGCAGCATCAGCAGCAGCAGTAGCAGCAGCAGTAGCAGCAGCAGCAACAGCGGAGTGAATCCTTTACTTTACAACGACATTGCAACCAAGGGAATCGGAATGAATCAATATATGGCGGCGGGTTTAATAGCGGGTGTTCGTGCTGGGTCAAGTGACAATCCTTATGCGACAACAATAGGTTCGTTGTTTCAATCGTCATTACCGAATGTGATAGAGCGGGCGCAACTGGGTATGGAAGGTGTGAATCCATTTACAAATCTAGAGCAGCACCGATTGGGTGTGGATATGGCGGAGGCAACGACGAAAAGATTCCAGGGTTTCATTTCCCGCCTTGTCAATGCTGGACAAATACCAGTTGAAGAATACGAAAATGCTTTGCGGATGCAGCAGGGTATTATTGGAGACAGAAGATACTTTGAAACTGACATCGCAAAAGCAGCAGGAATGGGTGCTGCCGCATCTCAACTCCCGCTTCTTCCCACTCAAAGAGAGAATAACGAAAACATATTTGTCACAGAAAGGGATATCGTATCACATGGTTATAAGGGTGGAAAGATGGCGGACTATTTCGGAGGTCGCCCGACGATTGTTGAACCGAAAGAATATGTGAAATCAATGGACATCACTCATCATTCCATAGACCATTTCACCTCAAAAGAAATATTGGATAGAATTGCGAATGATGAAAAGATACGCGTCTTGAATGACGATGGAATGTCAATACCTAGTCGTTTTGAAAGAGAAGCAGCAGACAATTTCTCTCCACGCTCCCTTGGGTCATCGGGGGCAATGAAGACAAGACCGCTGAATGTGGAGCAATTGTGTGCCGCCTACCCTGAACTCCCCGAGTGTGCCTATCTTCGTTCAATGAAGTGATATATAATATTAAGGGATATATAATGGGACACATGGTGAAGAAACTGGGATTGGAACTTGAGAGCATTGACGCAGTGATATGCCCTGTGTGCGAACAAAACCAACTTTCATTTGACTCTGTAAATATGAACGCGGAGAGAATTAGCATTAATGTAAAATGTCTCTGTTGTAAGACGAATAGGATGTTGGTTATCAAAAATCATAAGGGTATTATCCAAATGTTTTGGAACTCGCCGTCGTAG
>VMHT01035540.1_pt1 | contig 10658 bp, 11 predicted proteins | sample 4693611 | NCBI WGS metagenome assembly VMHT01 (sample SAMN12280063, study PRJNA550983) | marine metagenome | isolation source: seawater sampled from same location over 5 years 0.02-0.2 micron viral filtrate | place: USA: collected off the coast of southern California halfway between the port... ...
CCATGTATAACCAAGGTGGTATGATTAAAAATACTGGTTCAATAAATACTGGCATTAAAACTGCCAAAAATACTTATAAGTAAAGGATAGAAAGATGGCAGCAGCAGCCGCATTTAAAATAATTATTAAGATAGGAAAAAGTTTTTTTGGAACTAACTCTAAAAGAGTTGCAGATAACTTAATAAATCAAGGTGGTAAAAGAATACCTAAGACTAAACTACCTAAAAGTGCTAATGTAAAGAAAGCACCTGCACCTAAAGTACCAGAGACAAAACTACCACTTAAGAAACCAAATAGGGCAGATAATCTCCCAAATGTTACACTTCGTAAAGATCCACCTGTAGGACGTAAGACTACTACTCCTAACAAGTCATCTCAGCCAAAAGCTCCTGCTAAACCTAAGGTGTCTACAACTTCTCCTTCGGTAAGAACAAGAGCAAAACCTACTAACATAGCTAAACCTAAAAGAACTAAACCACCTCTAACAAGAGTTCCGGGAAGAACAAATACTCCTCCTAAAAAAATTAATAGTGGTGCTGCTGCACTTACAAGAGGTTCTACTCTTGAGGGTGGACCAGAAGTCAAATTGTCTCCTACTGATAAACAGAAGACAGATAGAAAGTTTGTACCTAAGACTACACCTAAGACTAAGAAAACAAAACCACCACTTAAGAAAGCTCCACCAAGAACTGCACCAGCATCTGGTCCAGCTAATAATGAGTCTTTCGGTAAAGCTTTTAAACGTAATAGAAAAGCTGGTAACGCTACTTTTAAGTGGAGAGATAAAGAGTATACTACTAGGTTTAAAGAAGAAACTATTGCTCAACACAAAAAGAAGTTTGGTGTAGAAGGGAAATACTAATGTTTCGATTTGAAGGTCTTGAGAAAGATCAAATAGTAAACTCTCGTGGAGATGTTGTAGGCCAGTTAAGTTATGGTGAGTGGATTACTAAAGATCCAGAAGTTACAGCTTGGTTAGCTGAGAATACAGAGAAGGTTCGAGCTAGAAACGATAAGGGTCATTACATTAAGGATGATCCCTCTACTCCACAAGATGAAGCTTGGACTACTAAAGTTAAAAAAGCAGTTACAGGTAAAAAGAAAAAGTAATGGCAAACCCTGCTACAGCTAAATACTTTACTAAAGCAAAGAACTTATCAGCTACCTCAGGTGGTGCTAGTGGTGATGTAGTGTATACATGTCCTAACAACCATGTGTCACTCATCACTTTTTTGCATGTATCTAGTGGCTCTAGTTCTACAAAGAAGTACAGTCTTCAGTGGTATGAAGCAGCTACAACTACGTATCACTTTATTGTAGATGAGCACAGCCTAGCAGCTAACAGCTTAGAAGAAGTTGTACAGGGTGGTGGATACCTAGCATTAGCTGCAGGTGATAAGATTGTAGGTTTTGAAGACTCTAGTTCTGACTTCCACGTAGTTGTGTCAGGTGCTGAGTATTACCAACCGACATAACGGGGTTGCAATATTATCTGTAGTATGTTATAACTATATGTGTAAAACTAGTCTCCAGTTGGTATTCTTAGCCAACTTGCACAAAACCAAACTGGAGATTTTTATATGTGGAAAGAATATTGTAACCGTGTGATGAAAGCTATACAGCAATCACAACAGCGTAGAGCAGACTATCATATACTGATAAATCTATCTGAGCGTGAGCTTAAGGATCTAGGTATCGGTAGATCTGAAATAAGAGAAAGAGTTTATGGCGAGACAGCTAACAGATAAACAACAGAAGTTCTTAGACGTTCTGTTTGATGAAGCCCAAGGAGATCCTGTTAAAGCTAAGAAGCTTGCAGGATACTCTGAAGGTGTAGCTACAGCACAGGTTGTAGCTCCTTTAACAGATGAGATAGTAGAACTAACTAAGAAGTTTATATCCCAGTCCTCTACTAAAGCTGCTTATACAATGTTTAGTGTAATGGCTGATCCAACAGACTTGGGTGTAAAAGAAAAAATGCTTGCAGCTAAAGATATCTTAGACAGAGCAGGATTTACAAAGACAGAGAAGGTAGAAGTAAAAACCTCAGAGCCAGTGTTTATCCTACCGTCTAAGGATAGTGATGACGAAAGTTAAAACGGCTAGAGCATCAGAAGCTACCTACCCAAATAAAATAGATTGGCAAGTACCACTTAGAGGCGAAAAAGGTGAGTGGTATCCTATCATAAGAGTTGGAAGACATGTACCTTTCGGCTACAAGCAAGATGAAGAAGACCTTGACTTGCTTATACCTATACCAGAAGAATTAGAACTTTTAGAAAAAGCAAAATTATTTCTACAGGACTATAGTTTGAGAAAAGTATCCAAGTGGTTATCAGATAAGTCAGGCAGATATATATCACATGTAGGGTTAGACAAACGTGTCAGGATCGAAGAAAAACGCAGGAGAGCTTCCTCTAACTACCGCAACTACGCTAGGAAATACAAAGAAGCGCAAAGGAAAGCGGAGAAGATTGAAAAGCAAAGACTTGGTGGTAGAGAAACCAAGCGAATCTTTGGAGATGGATGGTCAGACCTCAGTAGCGAAACAGAGTCTACCACAGAATGAAGTAGAAGAAGTTCCTAGAGATGTTATCTTTGAACCTAACGCTGGACCTCAAACAACATTCCTAGCAGCTACAGAACAAGAAGTATTGTATGGTGGTGCTGCAGGTGGTGGTAAGAGCTACAGTCTAGTAGCAGATCCAGTCAGATACTTAAACAACCCTAACGCTAGAATGCTTCTAGTGCGTAGGTCAACCGAAGAACTAAGAGAACTTATATCAGTAAGTAAGCAGCTATACCCAAGAGCTATTCCCGGTATTAAGTTTATGGAACGAGACAAGACTTGGGTAGCACCTAGTGGTGCAACTCTCTGGATGTCTTACCTTGACCGTGACGATGACGTTATGAGATACCAAGGTCAAGCATTTAACTGGATAGGTTTTGACGAACTAACACAGTGGCCTACAGACTACGCATGGAACTACATGAGGTCACGCCTACGTACTACTAAGGCTTCAGGGTTACCTCTATATATGAGAGCTACAAGCAATCCAGGTGGTCCGGGCCACATGTGGGTTAAAAGATACTTTATAGATCCTAATCAACCTGATCAAGCATTCTGGGCTACAGATAACGAAGGTGAAGTAATCTGCTGGCCTAAAGGACATACTAGGGAGGGAGAACCTCTTTTCAAGAGAAAGTTTATCCCTGCGACTTTGTTTGATAATCCTTACCTGTCTGATGATGGGATGTACGAAGCCAACCTACTCTCTCTGCCTGAGCACCAACGGAGACAATTGTTGGAAGGGGATTGGGATATTAATGAAGGTGCAGCTTTCCCAGAGTTCAGTAGAAGAATACATGTGGTAGATCCATATGATATACCAAGTAACTGGCCTAGGTTTAGAGCAGCCGACTATGGATACGGATCTTACTCTGCTGTTATATGGTTTGCTGTAGCTCCTGATGAACAGCTAATTGTTTATAGAGAGTTATACGTTAGCAAGGTTTTAGCTACAGATTTAGCTGATATGATTTTAGAGCTTGAATCTAACGAGAAAATAAGATATGGTGTTCTTGACAGTTCTCTCTGGCATAAGAGAGGTGACACTGGTCCTTCACTAGCAGAACAGATGATACAGAAAGGTTGTCGTTTTAGACCAGCCGACAGATCAAAAGGTTCTCGTGTATCAGGTAAGAATGAATTACACAGAAGACTACAGATAGATGACTTTACAGAAGAACCAAGAATAACTTTCTTTAGTAGTTGTTATAATACAATTGCTCAACTTCCCTCACTACCTCTAGATAAAAACAATCCTGAGGATGTAGATACTAAATCTGAAGACCACATATATGATGCTATTAGGTATGGTATTATGACAAGACCAAGAAGTAACTTGTTTGACTATGGACCTGATACTCAAAACTCTGGATTTCAAATGAGTGATTCAACGTTTGGATATTAAAGTGTTAGTGACCTGCTCAAAGTGTTCTATAATTTATAATACAGATAAGTTTGATAGTTGTCCTAAATGTCAAGAACAGTACGATTTTGACAATGGACCTTGGAAGGTAAAATAATATGGAAGAAGACGAAATCTTAGGTGAAGAAGTTCACATGGAAGATGCTGAAGTATCTTTTATAGAGGATAAAGATAAAGAATCTCTTAGTGATCCTTCAGTTGGATCTATTGTAGGTTATATACAAAAACGTTTTGATAAAGCTGAAACATCTAGGAATGGTGAAGAACAACGCTGGATTAAAGCGTACAGAAACTATAGAGGTCTTTATGGACCAGACGTAAAGTTTACTTCATCAGAGAAGTCTAGAGTATTTGTTAAGGTTACAAAGACTAAGGTACTAGCTGCTTATGGTCAGATTGTAGAAGTACTATTTGGTGCTAATAAGTTTCCTATTAGTATTGACCCTACTACTCTACCTGAAGGTGTATCAGAAGCTGTACACTTAGAGACAGAAGACACTGCTAAGAAAATGCAGGAGCAGCAAGCACCTATGGGTGAACCTGAGCAGGTACAACCCGGTGAAACTCTTATAGACTTTAGAGATAGACTAGCAGGTTTGAAAGAAAAACTTTCACCTGTTCAAGATAATTTAAAAGAAGGTGAGGCAGAATCACCTACACAAATTACTTTTCATCCAGCTATGATAGCTGCTAAGAAGATGGAAAAGAAAATACATGACCAACTAGAAGAATCTAATGCTAGAAAAGAATTAAGAAACACAGCATTTGAAACAGCCTTGTTTGGTACAGGTATCATGAAAGGACCATTTGCGGTAGACAAAGAATACCCTAACTGGTCAGAAGAAGGTGAGTACACACCTATCATAAAAACAATGCCTAAGTGTTCTTCAGTTTCTATATGGAACTTCTATCCTGATCCTGATGCATCTAATATGGATGATGCAGAATTTGTTATTGAGCGTCACAAGATGTCTCGAACACAAATGAGAGCACTTAAGAATAGACCTTTCTTCAGAAGCAATACTATCGATACAGCTATATCGATGGGAGAGTCCTACACTAAAGAGTGGTGGGAACAAGCTATGGAAGACGATGAGCAAGAAGCTCAAAGTGAAAGGTTTTCAGTCCTAGAGTTCTGGGGCTACATGGACACAGAGATGTTGAAAGATCAAAACGTAGACATCCCTAAAGATATGAAAGACGCAGATCAGGTATCAGTAAACGTATGGATATGTAACGGTCAAGTACTACGCTTGGTTCTTAATCCATTTACTCCTTCTTACCTTCCTTACTATGCAGTACCCTACGAGGTAAACCCTTACTCTTTCTTTGGAGTAGGTATTGCAGAGAACATGGATGACACACAAACATTAATGAATGGTTTTATGAGAATGGCAGTTGATAATGCTGCACTCTCAGGAAATCTTATCATCGAGGTAGACGAGACAAATCTCGTCCCAGGGCAAGACCTCTCCGTGTATCCAGGAAAAGTATTTAGGAGACAGGGAGGGGCACCTGGTCAAGCTCTTTTTGGAACTAAGTTTCCTAATGTATCTAATGAGAATATGCAACTGTTTGATAAGGCGAGGGTACTATCAGATGAATCAACTGGCTTCCCATCTTTCGCACATGGTCAGACAGGCGTATCAGGTGTGGGTCGTACTGCTTCTGGTATTAGTATGCTCATGTCTGCTGCCAACGGTAGCATACGCAATGTTGTAAAGAATGTAGATGACTACTTACTATCTCCACTTGGTAAAGCTTTCTTTAACTTTAATATGCAATTTGATTTTGACAACGATATTAAAGGTGACTTAGAAGTAAAAGCACAAGGTACTGAAAGCTTGATGGCTAACGAAGTACGTAGTCAACGCTTAATGCAGTTCTTACAGATTACACAGAACCCAGCACTAGCACCCTTTTCTAAGATGGATTATATCATCAGAGAGATTGCTAAGAGTATGGATCTAGACCCTGATAAACTTGTAAACTCTATGGCTGATGCAAAGCTACAGGCTGAGTTACTAAAAGACTTCAAGTCAGAGAACCCTGAAGCACAACCTGCAGAGGGAGTACAACCACCTGAAGGACAGGGAGCACCTACAGGAGTACAAGATACTTCAGGAGCAGGTGGTGGTAATATAGGAACAGGCACTGCACCACAACCGGGAGAGCAAGGTTTCTCAGGTAATACAGGACAGCAAGGTGCTGCATGAGCTTAAAGCTAATCGTAAACAATAAAGACACTTGGGATGCTATGCTTGAGGAACTAGGCTCTCGTATAGCTTTCTCTCACAAACAAATGGAACAACGAGCAGAACTAGAAGAGTTGTATAGACTCCAAGGAGAAGTTCGTGCCTTACGCTCACTTACTCAACTAAGAGATAAAGTAAATGCTTAGACCAGTGCCAAGGCCAAGAACTAAAACAGATGAGAAAACTTTACGTGGTAGACCTGTCTGGATTGATGAGACAGGTTATGTAACTGGTGAAAAAGGTTCTCGCTATTCTGAGGTATCTACAACGATACCTTGGGGAACTGATTGGATTACAGCACCTAGTGTTGATGAGAATGGATCTAAATTATCTGATGATGAAGTCTTTAGAAAACTTAAAGATAACCAAGGTAGAGACTTTATCACAGGAGAAAAGCTACCAACATTTCAAAGTGAACCAGAGGCTACTGCTTATGCTAAGTGGCGTTCAGACACAATGTTTGATGAAGAGCAGATAGAAAAAGGTTATAAGCCTGTACTAGAGCAACAGCAGTATGAAGAAGACGTAGAAGAAACTCTAACAGATAAACTAATCAGAAAAGCCAAACCGTTTACTGATGAGGTAAAAGGCTTTGCAGATTACTTAATGACACCCAGTCAACACTTTGATGAAGGTGGTCTGGCTACTCAGACAGAAGAAGCATTTAACTATCGTAAACGTTTATCTGATATGACTCCAGAAGAAAGGCAAAGGGTAGCACCTTCAGCAGATAACTTTAAAAACTTATATAGTGATAGAAGTAAAAAACCACTTAGTGTTAAAGCTATTGAGGGTGCTACTAGTTTAACACCACTTGATTCAATTGTTGAAATAAGTAAAGAACTAAAGAAAGAAGAACCAGACTATAAAAAGATTGGATTGCTGACAGCTATGGAGGCAGCAGGTGCAGTAGCACCAATGGCTAAACCTGCAATGACAGCAATAAAGGCAGGTAAAAAAGGTAATACAGTAAGAGCATACAAACTATTTACAAAGGACAAGGATGGTAAACTATATCCTTTATTTGTAGATGCTGATGCAGAAGTACCAATAGGCAAAAACTTAAAGGCTACGTTTCCTGAGTATCGCTTTAAAGCAAAAAACAACAACTTCTACGTACCATCAAGAGGAACAGCAGGAGCTAAAGGTACAGGAGACTCGATAGAAATACCTAATAAAAAAACACGTGACATGCTTATAGAAGCAGGTTTTTTACCTAAAGGATCAAAAGCAAAAACAATTAAAGCTGTTGCAGCTAGACCAGGATGGCACGCAGGAGATCTTCCTACTGCACCACATATAGGCCCAGAGATTAAAGTCGATGGTAAAACTTATAAAATACGTGGTGACAATCAAGTATGGGCTGAAGTAGAAATGCCTAATGATGTAGACTGGCAAATTATTGCAAATAGTAGAGCATCTATTGTTAAATCAGGAGAAAACAAAGGTAAGCTGAATGTAAAGACTGCACATATTACAGATGAATTACCCTTTGGAGGATACTATCGTTACAAAACAAATCCTAAAATGGAAGGTGAATGGCTCATCAGTGGTGATATGAAAGTTATTCGTGAGTTAGATAAAGATGAAGTAAAGCAAATAAACAAAGCAGCAGGTAGAAAAGATTTACCAACATTAAAAGAACTAAAAGAAGAGTTAGGTTTTGCCTCTGGAGGTATAGTAGGAGATAATATGTATAAAGGTATGGATGACTATTTAATGTCAGAGATGGATATTGGTATGTCTAAAGGTGGGGAAGTAGATGCAATTGATCCTGTATCAGGTAATGAAATACCACCAGGATCTACAGCTAAAGAAGTACGAGATGATATCCCTGCTATGTTGTCTGAAGGAGAATATGTAGTTCCTGCAGACGTACTTAAGTTCTATGGTTTGAGATTCTTTGAGGATCTAAGACAAAAAGCTAAAGTAGAAATGGCTATGCTAGAAGAAGATGGACGCATGGGTGGACAGCCAACACCTGAAGGTGATGATCTAACAGAAGATGAGATGAGACTACTGGATGAAGTCATGGGTATGGCTCAGGGTGGTATGACTCAAATGCAACCACAACAGCCTCAACCACCTCAACCTATGATGATGGGTCAGCAGATGCCCCCACCTAAACCACAACCTACAGAATATAATAAACCTGTAGGATTTAATACAGGTGGTATGACAGATGCTTTTGGTAATCCTATTGGACCTACAGTTGAACCAGCAAAAACACCAGATAAATTTCTAGAGGACATTGATCCTACATCAACTAATGTCTATGGCATTGATAAGGAAGGAACTGGAACTGGTTCTTCTACTGATCTTGCACAAGAAGACATAGGTGTTAAGACACCTACTGATCAAGTAGGTACTGGTGATGGAAGTGGTATGAAGACAGTATTCTACTTTCATGAAGATGGTAGACGTATACAAGTTCTTATGCTTAATGGCAGACCAATCAGTTCTGTTCCAGCAGACTTCTCAGAGTTTAAAGAAGATACACCAGAGAATAGAACACCTGATCCAACACCTGAAGATCCAACTGATGATATTGGTGGTGGTGTTGGTCAAACAAAATCAGCAGGTGGTGGTGGATCTGATGATGATGAAAGAAGAGTACAAGCTAAAACAATAGAAACATTAAAGACTAACGCAGAAAAGAAAAGAATAGAAACCTTTAATAATACTTTAGCTACAGGAAAACCTGAAGATATTCTTGAAGAATACAAAAAAGCAAAAAGAGGGCAAGGAGCTTCTTTCCTACTTCCAGGTCTTGTTGGTGTAGCTAGCGCAGGTCTAGCTAAGAAAAATCTAAATACTATTGAGGCAGCATACTTAAAAAGATCAAAGGATATACTTGGAGATGCTTTTAATTTAGAAGAAGCACAGAAAACTCTAGATGATATCTCTATAGGTTCTGCCACTATGGAAGGTGTCACAGGAACTTTTGAAGGTAAAGATGGTGAAACCGCTATGTCTAACCTCTTTGGTAAAGGTTTCTATGATAATTATGAAGCAAAGTATGACGTATCAGAATACATAGGTATGGGAAGTTCTATATCTGGTGTAGGTGTCAAAGGTTTTGTAAAAGATGGCTATGGTAACCTAGATGCTAGACAGCAGCAACACTTTGATAATGCTGTTGATCGTGGAGACTCAGCTATATTAAATCACTTTAGTTTAGTAGCAACATCTAATCGTGCAAAGGATCAATTCGCAATTGACAATGCTGATGCTATTCAAAATATACAAGCTCTTGAAGCAGCAGGTGACAAGGCTGGTGCAAAAGCAGCAGCAGATAAACTTAAGAATAGTGGCTACAAGTTTGGAAATATGAATTTAGGTAATTCCTCTATGGATGAAGCTATTAAACTTGGTAGTAGTGCAGACACAGCTAAGAAATTAGGTAAAGCTAAAAAGGAAAAAGGTTTCTTTAGTAAAACAGTACCTGTAGAGGATGATAACGGTAAGAAAAACAATTCACCTATAAGAACTACTGAGCCAGTTAAGGATGATGGACCAACAGCAGCAGAAAAAGTAGCAGAAGCAGCAGCTAAGAAAAAAGCAGCAGATGATGCAGCTAAAGCTAAGAGAGCAGAAGACTTTAGAAAGAAAGAAAATAGGAGAGCAGAAAGTCAAGGTGGTGGTGACTTTCACAGCAATATGGTTGCAAAAGCTCAAGAAAGACAAAAACAAACTAGAGCAGGTCAACAAGCAGGAAAAGGCTATGTTGGTGGATTTGGTTTTGATAAAGGCGGCTTAATGAAAAGGAAGAAATAATGGAACTAGAAGAATACATGAATGTTGTACGTGGAAGATACAACGAACTAACTGATGAAGAAAAAACTATAGCAGAAGATGCTGCTGACAGTCCTGTAGGAGATGTTATAAATAAACTATTCGGACCAGAGATGTCTAGTATTGTCTTTGATGATCAGAGTGTGGAACAACCTACAGAACAACCTATGTCTGATCAAATGCAAACACCACCCCCTATGAATGATCAAATGGAAAGTGCTGGTCTAGGCGCATAATAAACTTCTAGACAATCCAAATAACTATAAGGCTACTCAGCTACGGCTGACCCCAACATAAGGAGAAAACATATGCCTGAATTAGAAGCAGTAGAAACACCGAAGAAAGCTGGTTTTGTACAGCGTGGAAGTAACTACGCAATTAAACAAGAACGTATTAAACAAGAAGAAGAAGAGATTGCTAAACTAGAGGCACAGGCTCGTGGCGAAGAAGTTAAAGAGAATGAACCCGATGGCAAAGGATCTGAGACAACCGAAGTACAGGCCGAGGATAGTTCCAAACAAGAAGAAGCCAACCCTGAGGTTGAAGCACAAGAAGATGACTCAGACTTAGACCCTGAAGAAAAGTCTTTTAAGAAACGCTACGGTGATCTTAGACG
>VMHT01181081.1_pt1 | contig 10658 bp, 4 predicted proteins | sample 4693611 | NCBI WGS metagenome assembly VMHT01 (sample SAMN12280063, study PRJNA550983) | marine metagenome | isolation source: seawater sampled from same location over 5 years 0.02-0.2 micron viral filtrate | place: USA: collected off the coast of southern California halfway between the port... ...
CCAAACTTATAAAGGAGATAGAAACTGGTCAAATATAGAGTTTGCTCTAAGCAAGTTCTTCAAAAAGATTTGAAATTAGTTGATGCCCGAAAAGTAATATCCAAATTAAATAAAGATAATGAAAATGAAGAACTAGTGTACGAGCTAGAAAGATATAAAGTCGAACCACCCAAAGTTATGAAGACAGTTTGGGTTACAGACGAAGATTGTCCTAACCTTAAACTACCAACAAGAAAAAGAATATAGACTTACCTTATAAATAACAAAGTAAGGAGTCTAACTATGTCTGAAAATTATTTTATGGGTCTTGATGGCTTTGTGTGGTTTACTGGAGTTGTCGAAGATAGGAATGACCCAGACAAACTTGGTCGTGTTCGTGTACGTTGTCTTGGATATCATACAGAAGATTTAATTGACATTCCTACAAAGGATTTGCCTTGGGCAACTGTGATGCACCCAACGACAGACCCATCTATGCAAGGTTTGGGTAACAGTCCATCTTTTCTTGTTGAGGGTTCATGGGTAGTAGGTTTCTTTGCAGATGCAAAAGATAAACAACAACCTATCATTATCGGAAGTCTACCAGGCATACCAGAAGAAGAACCAGATTACACAAAAGGATTTAATGATCCTCGTAGTGCTTATAGTGACCAACCAGATTATGCTGGTACTCCAACTTATGGCCCATATCCAGTTGATGGTGAAGAATACTTTATGCCATCTGGACATGACTTAGGTGAATCTGATACTAGTAGACTTGCACAAGGTGAAGCTTCAGAGTCACATGAATTACTTATTGCAAGAAGAACCAATAGACAAACTAGTATTCAAACTGCAACCCAACCATATCTTCCAACAGTATCAGATGAAGCCGTGCAAGAGGATCGTGGAAGTTTTGACGAACCTCACCCAAAAGATATAGATTATAATAACGAAGATGGAGATGATTATGGAATTTATCGTTCTGGATTATATCCTTACAACCATGTATTTGAATCTGAGTCTGGACATCTTACAGAAGTAGATGATACTCCAGGCGGAGAAAGAACTTTTCGTTCACATAGTTCTGGAACATACGAAGAAATAGTCGCAGACGGAAGTAAGACAGTAAAGGTTATTGGTGATAATTGTGAAATTATTTTAGGTGGTAATAATGTTTATGTTGCTGGTGCAGTTAATCTAACTATTGCTGGAACTGTACGACATCTTGTAAAAGGCGATTATCATTTAGAGGTAGAGGGAAACTACACGCAGAAGATACACAAGAACATGAGAACAAAGATTGGTGCTGGAGAAATAGGTGGAAACCTTGAAGAAGAAATAAAAGGAACTCACTCATTTAATATAGACCAAGCCGTTAAAGGTCGTATTGGTAAAGATGTCAATGTTACCACAGAGGGTGACGAAACAAGAATTAATAATGGAAAGTATAACTTAGCTGCAAAGAGTGATATCTTTGCTTCTACTACTGGGGGTACGTTAACACTTAATGCATCTGGAAATGTTTCGATTGATACTGTATCTGGTATCATGTCAATTAAGTCTGGCACAACTTTAAATTTAAAGTCTGGAACTGCAATGACTGTGGCTTCGGAAACAACATTTACTGGAACATCATCTGGAATAGGAACATTTACATTCTCTGGTAGTGGAAGTGATTTTTTTGCAAATAATGGTTCTTCTGTTATTGGTCTTACAACCCATACTCATACTGACCCAGCACACGCTGCTCATGGTTCAGAAACAAGTACTGCAAATGACTAGGAGAATATAAATGGCAGATTTTAAAACACCTAATCTTTGTGGTGCAAATCCAGAACTTAATAATGCATTATCAAAACTTGATGATTTAAAAAATAACATAACATCAAAAATAGATTCTGCAGCATCAGAAGCTGCAGCTGCATTTGAAACTGGACTTGCAGATGTTAAAGCAGGACTTGATGGACTTGCACTTGATTTGCCAGAACTTCCAGATGTAAATTTTCAATCTGAATTAACTGGTCTTATCAATGACGTAGATAGAACAACCATACAAGGTATTGCAGCTTTCAATACTAAACTTGCACAACTAGAACTTGACTTTGGTGATACACTCAAAGAAAAAGGTTTGTCATTAGATACTCTAATTACAGATGCAACAACAAAATTAAGTAGTGGTGGAAATCTTTGTGAACTTGCACCTAATATAGAAATACCAGCTGGAAGTTCTGGAACTGGTGTTACTACAGAAGAAAAAGAAGAAAGAGGTTCTGGTACTTCAATTACAATATCTGAAACACCAAAAGAAATTATATCACTAGAAGGCAAGAGGGCTGGAGCAAGTTTTTTTGGAAATGTAACTTATAAACAATCTGGCAAAACATTGACAACAACACAAATAGATAATGATAATAATTTAATTAGTTATACTGAACTAAAAGTAAAATATATAATATCACTTATAAAAGAAAAACCAGTTGAGGCTAAACAAGCAGATACTTCACCAGAACCAGAAGAAGTTTCTATTATTACAACAAATGTATCATCAGTCGAGAAAAAAACAGAATTTAAATTAGGTAATCTTTTTAAAAAATTAGATAATTTATCTGGTAGTACAATTGATAGCACTAAAGTAAATGCTGATATAACTAAAGCTCTTGGAGAAATTAAATCACCAGAATTTAAAGCAAAGATGCAGGCTGATTTGGATTATGCTGCTGCAGAAAGAAAAAAACTATTCGCAGACCCACTTAACTATAAACAAGTAACAGTTAATAGTTCTAGTAGTTCATCATCAGGCAAATCACGAACAGTAAAAGTTGATACAGTTGAAACTCAAAATACTACAACAACTGAAAAAGTTACAACTTCTGGGGGAGGTGTAACTGAAGTAAAAAGAACTTCAAAGGCAACTATATCTGAAAAAGGATTTACTCATAGACAAGTAAGAAAAAAAGAATATTTTAGACGGACTGGTTTTACAATAACCACTTCAACTGTTGCTAGTATGAAAACTGGAAAAACTTTTGCACCAGTAGCTGTTAAAAAGATAAATGGTTATAGAGAAAATGAAGTATTATTATCTGCTGTAAACCCAACACTTGTTATGAAAAATGTAGTATATGACGTAGAAAGAATTACTGCTAGGTCTTACAATCCAGATGGAACTTTTGTGGATTATCGTTGGGGTGTTAAACCTAAAGGTAAGAAACTTGAATATCAAAGTGTGGGAAATAACATACTACCAGATTGGACAACAGCTGACAAAAATATCAAACTAGAATATAATAATAGAGTTACAAATAAACTTGAACCATCTTTTCCTACACCTATAGATTTAATAAAAATAACTTATCTCTATGTTGAAAAAATAGACCCCAATTATAGTGGTTAGTCGTTATAAATAAAAGAAAATTAGGAGTCCATACGAATGGCACAATATGACGCTCAAGCAAATAATAATTCTAGTAGGAATGTTAGACAATATACTGACTTAGATTTATTCTTTGGTAAGAAATCATCTAACTCTGATATACAAGATATAACTGATATCAAAGCTGTGAAGCGTTCTATTCGTAATCTAGTTTTACTTAATCATTACGAGAAACCTTTTAGACCAGAGATTGCATCTGGTGTTAGAGATATGTTATTTGAATTGATGACACCAATTACTGCACAGATAATTGCAAGAAAAATTGAAGATGTAATTAATAACTATGAACCGAGAGCAAGATTAATTGGAGTTACAGCAATTCCACTATTAGATAAAAATACATACGAAGTATCAATTGAGTTTTATGTTGTTAACCAACCCACAGAACTAGTTGACTTATCAATTATGTTAGAGAGAGTACGATAATGGCAGTTAATAATAAAAGACTTAGAGTTACAGAACTTGATTTTGATAGCATCAAAGATAATTTAAAAACATTTCTTAAAGGACAAAACCAATTCAAAGATTATGACTTTGAAGGTTCTGGAATGAATATTCTTTTAGATACTCTTGCATATAATACTCACTACTTAGGTTTTAATGCAAACATGGTTGCAAACGAAATGTTTTTAGATAGTTCTAGTTTACGTTCTAGTGCTGTATCTCATGCAAAGACTTTAGGTTATGAAGTTACTTCTGCAAGAGCTCCTACTGCAACATTGAATGTTAGTCTATCAACTACTGCTGCTACAAAAACAATGTCTGCTGGTACTGCGTTTACATCTACAGTTGACGGAACAAGTTATCAGTTTGTTACAACCTCTGATATTACATCTACGAATACTGGAAGTAATATTCCTTTCGATAGTGTAACTGTTTATGAGGGAACTTACGTTATTACAAAGTACCTTGTGGATAGTTCTGATGTTGACCAGAGATTTATTCTAACAGACCCACGATCTGATACTACTACTCTTACTGTTAAAGTTCAAAACTCTGCAACAGATACAACAACTACAACTTATACAAAAGCAACAGACATCACTCAACTCTCTCCATCATCTACTGTTTATTATTTGCAAGAAGTTGAAACTGGAAGATATGAAGTTTACTTTGGAGATGGAATTGTAAGTCAATCTGTTTCAGATGGTAACATAATTCAACTACAATATGTAGTTACAAACAAAACTGAATCAAATGGTGCATCATCTTTTTCAGCACCAACTGCAATTGATGGTGTAACAAATATCACAGTTACAACTGTAGCCTCTGCATCTGGTGGAGCAGAACCAGAAAGTATTCAATCTATAAAATTAAATGCACCTCTAGATTATGCATCTCAAGGTCGTGCAGTTACAACAAAAGATTATGAGGTATATGTAAAAAGATTATTTCCAACAACACAAGCTGTTTCAGTTTGGGGTGGAGAAGATGGTAGTTATGATTCAAGTACTGGTGTAAGTTCGACACCAGAGTATGGTAAAGTTTTTATTTCAATTAAATCTACAACTGGAGTTGATTTAACTTCTGCACAAAAAACAAACTTAGAAAAAGAACTTGCACCTTATAAGGTTGCATCTATAACTCCAGTAGTTGTTGATGCAGAAACCACAAGTATTATATTAGGTATTACTATAATGTATGATTCAAGTGCAACAACTTATACTGCAGCTCAGATTGCATCTTTAGTTGCTACTACAGTTTCAAATTATAATGCTTCTGACTTACAAACATTCAATACACCATTTAGACATTCTAAGTTGTTAGGTTTAATTGATAATACAGATACATCAATTTTAAATAGTGTTGCAACTGTTACAATGGCAAAATTATTCACACCGACATTATCATCATCAACAGACTATAGACTTAATTTTAATAATAAGTTTTATAATCCAGTAAGTGGTTACAATGCCAGTGCTGGTGGTATTATTGCATCTACTGGATTTTATTTAAATAGTGTAACAACTACAACTTATTTTTTTGATGATGATGGTGCTGGAAATCTTAGAACTTATTATCTTGTTTCTGGTGTAAGAACTTATTTAAATATTGCAGCTGGTACAGTAGACTATGCAAATGGTTTAATTACTATTGGTTCAATTACAATCACAGGAGTTGCAGAAGTTGATGGTGCAACTTCATCACAAATTCGTATAACTGTATTACCAAATTCAAATGATATAACTCCAGTAAGAAATCAGATACTTGAAATAGATTTAACAAATACAACTTATGATGGAAGTGTTGATGCTACTGCTTCAACTGGAGTTGGGTACGTTACTACAACAACTTCTGCTGGAACAACGACCACTACAGTATCGAGTGTTTCATCTACACCATCAAGTTCGGCGTACTAATAAATGGCAGACCAGAAATCAAAATTTACTAATAAGATATCCCCTCTTATTGAAGGTCAAGTGCCTGACTTTGTTCAGGCTGACCACCCAGTATTTGTAGATTTTGTTAAAGATTATTTTAGTTTTTTAGAAGCTGGTCGTTTAACTTTAGATGTTACAATTAATTACATTGCACAAGAAACAAAAACTTCTGCATATATTCTAAACGAAGAAGACGATAGAATTGTAACTGAAATTGGTGAGGGTACAACTGGACTATTTACTGTTGGTGAAACTGTAACTGGTGGAACATCAAAAGCAACTGCAACTGTTCTTGTTGAAGATTCTAGAAACACATATCTTTATATTAGTGGACAACAACTATTTCAAACTGGGGAAACAATTACTGGCACAACGTCTGGTTCTTCAGCAACTCTTGTAGAGTATCGTGGAAATCCAGTTCAAAATATTCAACAGATGTTAGAGTATGCTGATGTAGATAATACACTCTATGATTTCTTAGACCAAATGCGTGATTCATTTATGGAATCAATTCCAGAAACACTTGCAGATGGTGTTTCAAAAAGAAATTTAATTAAGAACATTAAAGATTTATATGCAGCCAAAGGATCGTCTGAAGGTCATAAACTTTTCATGCGTATTTTACTTGGTGAAACAGCAGAAGTATTTTATCCAAACACTTATATGCTTAAAAACTCTGGTGGAGATTGGAATCAAAAAACAGTTATGCGTGTTGCAGCCTTTACTGGAGTTGCTGGTTCTGAAGTTGAAAACCAAATCATTACTGGACAATCTTCTGGTGCAACTGCTATCGTGGTTAATTCTCTTGTCACACAACAAGCAGCCGTTTCAGTTACAGAATTTGAAATTGCTAATATAGTTGGTACATTTACTGATGGCGAAGTAGTTACTGGTACTTCAACTATCAGAGATTTAGATGTATCATTTACAATAGATGGTATTGTTGGTGCAACTACACTTGTTAATGATGGTATTCTTCATACAGATAGAGAAGATGTAACACTAGAATCTATTGGAAATAATGCTGCAAGTATACAAGTTGATGGTATTGCAGAGGGTTCTGTAAGTGAAGTTATTATTGATGATGTTGGTTCTCTTTATGAAGTTGGTGATACAGTTACATTTACTGCACAAACAGTAGATACAAATGTAAATGCAGCTACTGGTTTTGTAAGTATGATTGGTGGTGGTATTCAACTTGAAAGTGGAACACTAGATGATTCTACTTTAACTGATGATGCAATTCTTCTTGAAGTTGGTTCAACTGTTGCACTAGAACCTTTCTCTATACAACTTGAAGACTCAAGTACAGACAAATTTATTGGAGATGGCACTACTACAGCTTTCACTTTATCAAATCTTACTTCAACCACAGATACAATACAAGTGACTGTAGATAATAATCTTTTAATTGAAACTGCAAAAGATGGAACAACTAACTGGACTGCAAGTGGTACTACTCTTACTTTTACAACTGCACCAGTAGACAAATCACAAATATTTGTATATAATACGGAGAATGAAAATTTAGTTTTAGACGGAACTGATAGTATCTCAACTGATGCAAACCATGATTTTCTAACAGACACAGTTGTTGAAGCCGCAGATAATTATGGAACATCAACCGACCAAATGGTTTTAGAGTTTGGAACATTTAAAAACCTTGATGTAGATTCTACTGAGTCTGGTTCTATACAAAAAGTTTTTATAAATTCAAATGGTGGTTACACAGATTTACCTACAGTTGCAGTATCTTCTACTACTTCTGGAACTGGTACAAAACTTATTGCAACCACAACTGATATTGGTGCTGCAAAATCATTAAAGATTATAGATAATGGATTTACTTATCTCGAAGATAATCCACCAGACCTTGAAGTAAGGGCTCACTTTGTTGTTAAAGATGTGTCTGGAACATTTGCTGTTAATAGTCCTTTAACTACTCATACTGGAACAGTCAAGGGGTGGGATAGTACAACCCAAATACTTGATACTACCTTTGAAAATGTTGTAAGATTTGAACAAGAGCAATCATCTACTTTTAATGAGGGTGTTCAACTTGAACAAGGTACAAAAGAGATGTTACCTTCTGGTTTCTTATTAGAAAATGAACAAGACTTCTCTGATGGCGAAGATATGATTCTAGATGGAACAGGAGTTTCAACTCCTACAAATCAGTCATTCGTTTATAAAGTTAGGGTTGCTAGAAATGCAGCTGATACTGCAAATATATTTTATATCAATGATGAAGCACAACCAACTCTAACTTTATTTTCTGGTAATACTTATTACTTTGACTTGTCAGATAGTTCATTGTATAATGCAATCGAAACGTCATTACATCAATTAAAGTTTTCTGAAACATCTGATGGAACACATAATAGTGGTTCTGCTTTTACAACTGGAGTTACAACTTCTGCAGCATTCATTGACATAGGAACAACTGGTGCGTTTATTCAAATTGTAGTTCCGGCATCTGCTGGTCAGCTTTATTATTATTGTGTAAATCACTCTGGTATGGGTGGTGAAATATTCACACCAAGTTATAGAACTACTATAGTTGATGCTGGCGATAATATAATATTTAACGCAACTCAAAGAGGGCCTAACATTGCACTTATGTTATTAACCGAAACTGGTGATACTGGAGCAAACCCAGCTGACAATGTAATTTTAGAAGACGATAGTGGAGATTTACATTTAGAAGAAACAATTGATGGTCAACTTGCAGACGTAGGTGGTAAGGTAAAGATAGATAGATATCACGAAACACATAACAATCAGTTTGTTCTTCTTGATGGAACGAATGGTTCTGGTGCAGACGCTGGTGATATATTTTCTTCTGAAGAACTTGGTGATGCTCTTGTTTTAGAAAGAACAGATAGTACTGGTGCTTCACTTACTGGAAGTTCTGCTACAGGTGGTACAGATGCTCGTGATAAATTTCTTTTAGATGATGAAACTGGTAGTGGTCAATTAATTATAAATGCAACTGACAGTTCATCAACTGATGCTAATGGACATATTATCAACCAAGACCCAATAGATTTTTCAAAAAAGAATGTAACTATCACAGATTCTACTGGTGCAAGTGCAACAATCATAACAGCTGATATTGCAACTGGAACAACAAGTGTTGATGTGACTTCTACTGATACTGGTTCTTATTCTGGTATTGACAGTAGACTTGGTGAGGATTTAATTCGTATTCAAGACTCTTATTACTACCAAGATTATTCATACGAAGTTCAAGTTGGACAATCTTTTGCAACTTATATTAACGAACTCAAGAAAGCAGTACACCCTGCTGGTTTTCAACCATTTGGTAAAGTTACACTTGCAACCCTAGTGTCTGCAGCTATTCAAACAACTGGTGCTGGATTATCTGGATACACAGGAGATACAACAACTTTCTCTCCTATACTTGGTTCTGTTCTTCAAACACTTTTTAGTCAAGTTCTTCAAAGTAGATTACAAGTTCCAACCACTCATACTGCTGATGGTCAAGTTGCAATTGGAAGTCGTGATGATTCATTTATACAAGAAGATGGTGCATTGCCTGGTGCAAAACTTGTTCTTGATGGAACTGCTATCGGAACTAATAGTGCTACTTTAGATGATGTAGGTGGTTTAGCAACAGTCGATAATCCTAGATACATTGTTTTAGATGGAACAGATGTACCTGTTACTGGTTATTCTGTTGGAGTATTTTCTAGTGGTAATCCAATAGCTAGTGCTGAACAAAATATCTCTGGATTGGTGGAAGGTACATCAATTGAAGTTGGTATGGTTATTAGTACTGGTGATAATACCTCTCGTCTTCATCCTACTTATGGTATTAGTATGACTTTAACTAATTCATTTACTGATGCAAATGGTGATAATGCTGTATCAAGAGATAATACTGTAACTGTTATATCTGTTGCAGAAGTAAGGAACATTGATACTAATTTATTTACTCAAGTGGTTACATTGAGTGAGCCAATTATTATGGCCGCCTTAGTCGATTTGGTATTTAGAGAAGCGAGTGCTGGAGCCAACATCTTAATGGAAGATGGGGATTTAGTAACATATGAAAGTTATCTCGTTGCTTCAAAGTTTTGGACTGTAAGACATATTTTTAATTTACATGGTTTTGGTGAAACTGGATTTCCCTTTAGTGGAGCTTTCGGAACGGATGACTATATAGGAGCAATTGGCCACGATAGTAATTTTCCAATAGCTATTGCAGACCAAGTTGCTATCACAGTAAAAGATACTAATACACTTTCGATAACTGATGCTGATGGACATAATGCAATTTCAACTGATGGTTCATTAAAATTAGTTTCTGTAACGCAAGGGTTTAATCCAGAGGGTCTTGCCTTTGCTCAACTTACACCAAATCAAAATAATTCTTTAACTAATCAAGTTATCCATAGGACTGGAAGAGCAAATTATTATACTGTTGGAAGTGTAACAAATGCTGGTTTTACTAATTTAGATGTTAACTTTGGTGCTATTGGTGCCAGCGCATTTGGTGATTCAATTTGGAACTTATTAGAATTTAGTGAACCAGTTCTTATTACTGGAGAACCAGTAATAAGAACACTTTTGAATACTGGTGATAGAATAATTGAAGAACAGAATAGAATTTTATTGGTTGATACTGATGTATTAATTCTAGATGGAACAGATGGTTCTTCAACGGATGCTGGAGATGATGTAGTACTTGAAGATGATTCTAGTGATGTGATGTTATTTGAAGATGGTCATCTTGCAGTAGGTGATTCAATACTATTTGAGGCTGCAACAGTAACCTCTAATAAAGATATAACTTCTGGTACTGGAGATGGTGCTGGTAAGTTTATGTTAGAAACATC
>VMHT01192190.1_pt1 | contig 10658 bp, 10 predicted proteins | sample 4693611 | NCBI WGS metagenome assembly VMHT01 (sample SAMN12280063, study PRJNA550983) | marine metagenome | isolation source: seawater sampled from same location over 5 years 0.02-0.2 micron viral filtrate | place: USA: collected off the coast of southern California halfway between the port... ...
GGTTGTTATGATTGGGATGGAACACTACATGAATTTATTAAAGGTATGGGCTGATGAAAACAAAAAGAGTAAAAATTTGGGCAGTAACTGAAGGTCCTTACAATCTTGAGACCTTAACATCAAACTACCCATATGAGATACCACCTGACTGTAATCATTTGGTAGTTTGTAAAGTAGAGAAGAGTAAGAAACTTATAGATAAAGAATTTTGGTTTGAAAACGAAGAAGATGCACATAGATTTAAATCACATATTGACTCCAAGATGGAAGCCACTATAATATACGCACCACAGTTAGAAGAACCACTTGATTTTGGAATAGAGTTTGAGGATGAGTAAAAATAAATATGAATTAAATATTACAATTAGTGTTGACCCTACTGCCAACTTTCTTGAAGTAGGAGATAAACACACAGACGCTTCTTGTATTAAACAAAGAATATGCGAAGCCATTTATGACATTGACGATGTTGAAATTAGACAAATAGATATTTCGAGGAGAAAAGAATGATACCGACAGACTACCAAAACTTTATAGCAGTGTCCAGATACGCACGATGGGTGGAAGAAGAAGGACGCAGAGAAACGTGGGAAGAAACTGTGCAACGCTATGTTGACTACATGGCAGAGAAAGTCAAAGGACACCTACCTAAGCAGCAAATCTTTGACGCTATTCACAAACTTGAAGTCATGCCCTCTATGAGAGCCTTGATGACTGCAGGTTCTGCCCTTGAGAGAGACAACACTGCAGGATATAACTGTAGCTACATGCCTGTTGATGACCCTAAGTCTTTCGATGAAGCAATGTATATACTACTATGTGGTACAGGAGTTGGGTTCTCTGTAGAGAGACAGTATGTCAATCAACTACCAGAGATTCCAAAGAAATTAGATAGTGTTAACACTGTCATAGAGGTGCAAGACAGTAAAGAAGGTTGGGCAAAAGCCTTACGTAAGCTAATAGGACACTTGTATATGGGTGAAGTTCCTATGTGGGATGTGTCGAAGGTTAGACCTGCAGGTTCTAGGCTAAAGGTATTCGGTGGTAGGGCATCAGGTCCTGCACCTCTCGTTGATTTATTTAACTTCACGGTAGCTCTGTTCAGACAGAATGAAGGACGCAAGCTGTCTAGCTACGACTGTCATAATCTAATGTGCAAAGTTGGGGAAGTTGTGGTGTCAGGTGGAGTAAGACGGTCTGCTATGATTAGCCTGTCCAACTTATCTGATGGACGTATGCGTCACGCTAAGTCAGGTAAGTGGTGGGAGACAGCACCACAGATGGCATTGGCTAACAACTCTGTGTGCTACACTGACAAACCTGACGGTGAGACATTCTTACGAGAGTGGGCATCTCTTGTAGAGTCTAAGTCAGGAGAGCGTGGTATATTTAATAGAACATCAGCAAAGGAACAGGCTGCTAAATACGGCAGACGAGACCCTGAGCATGAGTTTGGTACGAATCCCTGTAGTGAGATTATCCTACGTCCCTACCAGTTCTGTAACCTAACAGAGGTTGTGATACGAGAGAAGGATAAGTTTGATGACTTGAAGAAGAAGGTTATGCTTGCCACAATATTAGGCACAGTGCAGTCTACTCTCACCAAGTTTCCATACCTCAGAAAGATTTGGAATAAGAACACAGAAGAAGAGAGACTACTTGGTGTAAGTCTCACAGGAATAATGGATAATGAATTAACGAATGGTAAGAAGCATGGACTTGAAAAAACCCTCACAGCACTCAGAGAAGTTGCAGTCGAAACAAACAAAGAATGGTCAGAAGTACTCGGAGTCCCACAAAGCACAGCCATCACCTGTGTCAAACCAAGTGGGACAGTCTCACAACTCGTGGACTCAAGTTCTGGTATCCACCCTCGTCATAGCAGTTATTATATTAGGACTGTTCGTGGTGATAATAAAGACCCTCTCACCCAATTTTTAATTGACAGTGGGATACCTGCTGAAGCAGACTTTATGAAGCCTGATACACAGACAGTATTTAGCTTTCCTATGAAGTCCCCAAAGAAATCAGTCAAGAGAGACGACATGACAGCCATACAACAGCTAGAGACATGGCTCACATATCAGAGGTACTGGTGTGAACACAAGCCGTCAGTGACGATATCTGTACGAGATGATGAATGGATGGAAGTTGGTGCGTTTGTATTCAAACACTTTGATGAGATGTCAGGTGTGTCTTTTTTACCACACTCCGACCATACTTATCAGCAAGCACCATATCAGGAGTGTACAGAAGCCGTATACAATGATTTTAGCAGTAAGTTCGGACATATTGATTGGAATAAGTTTAGAGATTACGAGAAGGTTGATACAACTTCAGGCAGTCAAACCTTTGCCTGTTCTGGAGATAGTTGTGAGATAGTGGACATAGGAGCTTAACATGGGAGCAGTAGTAATATATGCAACAATAATTCTTAATAACGTAGTTGGTGTTATTGAATACAAAAAAGAATTATTTAAGAATAACGAAGAGTGTATCGCCTACTTACAAACACACAACGACCACATAAATAAAACACTGAAAGAACATTTGGATAAAAAAGAGAATGGTGCTGCTGTTCTTTACATTGGGTGTTCGGAGAGAAGTAAATTTGTACAAGAAGGCACAGGAGCGTAGCATGGCTAAGTGGGCAAACATAGAATCAGAAGCAAAGGATTTTAAGAAGAGGAAGGTAACGGCTAAGAGTCTAAAGCCATTGACGAGCAGACGCTACATGGCAGGTCAGGCTCTTTCTGGATTACTAGCGAGGAGTAATGGGTATGTTAATATGGAGTCTGTTAGAAGAGAAGCCTACGAGTGGGCAGACTTTATGTTAGATGAAGATTAATATTAATTAGCTCCCGGAGTCAATATAAATATATTATCATAGTTCTCCATAAGATATTTTAAATAGTTTAATATTCTTGTGCTTTCTTCTACATCTTCCATCTCAACAATACTATCTATGCTTGTTCCTTCTTCAAGAAGACCAGTACTTATCATAGATTTCAACGCCTTGTTTCTTTTGAAATCATTACCTTTCTTTAGCAGGTCTCTTAGCACAGAAAGATTCTTTGGAGCTGCTAACTCTAACTGTCTCATAGATAATTCTCTCAAATCTGTTCGTAAATCTTTTATTACTTTTCTTTTTGCGTTTAAACTATATGTATCATATCTTGGATGCTTTTCAAGATACCTTCTAGCTAGTAATTCAGCTATGGGAGCAGCAACTTTATCAAGTGCATTCTTAACTCTAGGGTCTTTACCCCATGCTTCTTGCGTAAGATTCCAAGAGTCATAACCTGCTTTGTTTAACATTCTTGTCAAGACACTAGACTTCTGACTTCTTCTTGCGTTAAACAAACCTTTTGTTATGTCTATTTTTACATCTCCTCCCTGAAGAATAGTAAACTCTTTCTCCATGTTAGCAGGAGATTGCTCCGAACTCTCTGGTAATAAACTATTTACATATTTATACAACTGATTATAAATAATATTACCTTGTTTTAAATCTGGAACTTCCCCATCAAAACGTAATAAATTAAATAACATGTTTACAGGTTCTACTGGTCTCATAATTCCTGAACCTATCCTACCTGCAACTGTCCCCAAACTTTCAAAGAAAAAATCATCCACTTCTTTAGGGTTTGTTCCATTTATAAAGCCAAGTAAATCTCTAGCAATGAAATTATATATCTTATCTAAATCTTTGTAAGCACCTGTAAAGACAGCCGTTGAAAACTTTAATTGTAGTTCGTCAGGAACATTTTCTCTTTTAAAATTCTTTCTAAGATACTCAGATATTTGAACAGGATTCATGTTTTCTATATCTTTATAAAAATCTCTTCCATCTCCACTAACACCGTGGGCAACCATTTGTGCAGCCATGTCAAATAAATTCTGCGGCCAGTCATATACTGAGTTTCTTACATCACCTTCAGGGGTGTAATTGTCATTGAATGCCCTACCTTCATTTACTTTATTTATAGCAGAGTTTTCTCCATAGAATGTTCTTAAAAAAACTGTGCTATATGCTACTGCTGCTTTAGCAAAAGATGTTGTGTAGTCCTGTGTTTCAGGGTCTAATTGTTTTCCTAAACCATATCTAAGAAAACTAAATCTTAAAAAATTAATACCTGAAAAATCCCCAAAGTTTGCTATAACTGTATTGTTAAAACTGCCAAAAGGTAGAGCAAAACCTGCAATAGTTTTATTGGATAAATCCTCTTGCCATCTAGCAAGCTGTCTCATAAAATTTTTACCCTGCATTTTATTCAACTGATTCCAGTTTACAGATGCAGTGGCTCTGAGAGTTTGATACTTTGCTTTTTCTAAAACATTATTTATAAATCTAGGGGTAATCATTTCTGCTGCTACATCATCCCTCTTCCAAAACTTTAATGGAGACATACCATACTCTTCTATAATATACTTATCCACACTTATACCAAAAGAAAATAATTTTGTATACTCATCTTGTAATCTAACAAGACTTATGGCTTGAGCAGCTTTTGTAGTGTTATCTAAACCTTTAGCAAGAGGGTATAATACCCCTTGTTTATCTAAGTCAAACATATTTATACCACTACGAACTCCTCCATCTCCTGCTATCTCTTTAAATATTTTTTCATACAGAGCAGGATTCATATCTAATATTTTTCTGGCATACTCTATCGGTAAGTCAGGAGCTAATATACCTGCAAACCTGTTTCCTGAAGAGAAAAAATTAGCCGCAGCACTATTTAATAGTTGCTCTACTTTCTTAGGGTCTCTGTTTAAAAATTTTTGATAGGGAACTTGAGCGAGATGAACTACGGATGACATTAGCTCTGTGGCTGAGTCAATCATGGATAAGGCTGCAAAACCTTTTAAGTTAGAACCTGTTGTAGCAGGGTGTGATGTTAATATTCTTTTGTATGTACTTAAAAGAAATTTAAAGTTCTCTGGTTTTTTTGTTACGTCTGCCATACCCATAGAAATTTTTGCCGCATTTGCTACATCTTCATCTATTGCTATCATAATTTCTCTTACTGCCTGAGAAGGTATGTTTAAAAATTTACCCACTGTGCTGCTTGTATCAACAAATCTAGCACTCAATGCTTGGGCAGGATTTGAATTAAAATAATTCTCACCTAAATTTAAGCTTTTACCTGTCTTCTCTTCATAACTTTTTACTAATTTTTTTATGGTGTCATCAGGTAAATATTCTATAGCCTGACCAAGAACACCTGAAATTTTATACTTGCTAACCATATCTTGATGAAAAACAAATCCTGCATCTCTCAATGCCGATATGTATCCTTGAGTTATCACGTTACCTTTTTCATCTACTGTGTCAAAAAAGAACTCTTTAAAAAATCCTAGAGTGTGGCTTAAATCTTGTAGATGGGGGTCTTTAGACTGTCCCTCAGCTTCTATTATTGCTTTTGCTTTTTTCTTTGCATCTTCCCATGCTATCAATTTAGATGAGTTACCTTTTATCATACCAAAATTGGCATCTAATTTTTCTACCATCTCTGGTATATTAGGTTTCACTCTTTCTTTTATTATATCTTCTACATTCCTGCGACTTGTTTGCACCAATCTAGTTATATCATCATAGGCTATAAAAGTATTTTTAAATGTTTCACTTGTTCTTAACTTTCTAGTAGCTATTGATGAAGCAGTAAACAATGCAGGTATTGCCATACTAGCAAATGCAACTGTTGTAGTCCTATTAAAGTCTAACTCATCTTGATTATCTACATTTATTAATTGTGTTTGCTGTAGTAAATCTATACCAACATTAAAAATAAAATCAGGTATAGCAAAAGCCGTACCTGCTACAAGAGCCTTTCTAGTTGCTATACTACTATATATTTTTTTACGAGCAACTTCAGGAGCTACCCCCTTAGCTATGAGGTCTTTATAGGAAGCAATCATTAACCTTCTAACACCCTCTGATTTAGCTTTTATCATAGGAGTTGCTATTACTTTACCTAACCCTAGACCTATCAAGACTGTAGGGTCATATACTCCTCCACGACCATAATCTATTAGGGCATCTCCTAACTCTCTCCATGTTCCTGTTGTAAATACATTACCCATCTTACTAAATAATAAGTAACCTGCTCCCATCTTTGCTCGGTCATTGTCTTCTGCATTCATACCTGCAATAACTTCATTTATAACAGTCACAGAATTACCTGCATTAAATGTTCGCATCCAGTTTTGCCATCTTTCAAAAACTTTATTATCACTCATCTCTTTATAGTTTCTTTGTGTCAAAGAGTATGGACTGAATATGGAAGCTCCTCCAGAGTCTGCTCCCACCACTGCAGTAAAACCACCATACAGTTTACTCACTGTAGTATCAGCATATCTAGAAGATATCGAGTTACGAACAATCTTCATTAACACTTCATCACTTAATATATCTTCTTTTGTAAGTTTATTATCTTTGTAAAGCTGAAATAATTTTTTCTTGTTAGGGTCTTGATACTGACTTAAACTATTAAAATACTCATCAATATTTACAACTTCAAAATTATTTTCATCAATAGGAATGTCATTAGTTTTTTCTACTATTGGTAAAGATTCTAGTGGGGGTAATTCAGATTGTGGTATTTCAACAGGAGTTATATCCGTGGTAAAATCTATCTCAGGTAAGTTAGGTGTTTGGTCTTCACCATATAAATCTCTTAAGGTAACTCTATCATCTTCAGGATTTACAAATTTAAATATGCTGTCTTCATAGACATCTTTATTTTTTTCTTCTTCAATGTCTGGTAATATAACAGCACCTGTAGAGTCATCAACATCTACAGGAAGAATATCTGTTGTAAATTTTATAGGGGGGAGGGGTTGGACTTCTGCCATTTTATTAGTATCTATTTGGAATTATAAATTCTGCATCTAACTCTTCGACATAAACTTTTTGCCCGGGTTTTAATATCCAACCATTTTTTTGATGAATGGCTTGAGAATTTGGATGTTGACCTGCTAACCAATAAGCAAGTTCTTTTGTATCAACTTTAACAGGTGGAGCATCATAAGTAAAAACAGCAAAAGGTATCTTGCTTTTTTCTTTAGGAAATACATATTGATTTTTAAGAGTTTCAGCTATTCTCAAGTAGCTATCATATGTTCCATAAAGTTGAAATAGGGGTTGTTGATTACTTGAACTTGGGCTTGTATTTTCTATCTCTTTTAGAGATAATTGTCTTTCTTGCATAAACTTTAATTCAGTTTTTTCAAATTGATTCAAAGGTGTTTCTGGATTAGAACCCTTTTGAGTCAATCGTGCTATTCTACGGGCTACAGCATTTATCTCCCCTTTAAATTTTCTATCTACTTCACTGTATAAAGTAGAAGCAAGACTTTTGTATACATCAGTGTCTGGAACTTTCTCTTGATAAACAGAAGATAGGGGAGTAAAGTTCTTATATATTGTGTTGCCTAAACTTTCTAAAGATAGCTTTTGAGACTTGTCCAACTGACTAGTTAAAGCTTCAGGTAAACTTGAGATGTCAAATGGTTTAAAGTCAACCGTCATTAAATTGTTAGATATATCTGATACGACTTCCTCAGGTAATCTACCATCTATCAATCTGCCGCTACCACCAAGGTTAGTTTTTAACTCAAATAGTTGATTGTATAGTTTACTAACTTCACCATCTTGTAACCCTGTAGCGCCTAAAAAATTAACAATAGATTCTTGATTTAAACTAGGAAAATCTTTTAGTAAAACTTTTGTAGCTTCCTTATTATTGTTAATGTTAAGCTGACCTATTTTAGTCCCTTTTGCTCCAGTAGCGCTACCACTCGTAGATACTTTTCCTGTTTTTGTTAAACCAACACCTCCACCAACTCCTCTTTTAGCTAACACAGCTAATTGGAGGAGCTTGTTAAAGTCTGCAGTTTCTTTATCAAGGTCAAACTTGTCTTGTTGTAATTTTAAATTTCCTTGTGATACAGCAAGACTATCTGTCTTTAAATCAAAAGCTTCTTTATATCTTTTTTGGTCTTCTATACCTTTTAAATAGTTTTCTGCACCTACAAAACTAAACATTGCCATACTTAACTCCTAGCCATTAATCCTCTAACTGGTTCTTCTACAGTCTTTTCTTCTTCTTCTGTTAATGTAGCATCTGAGCTACCTGTCAACTCTAAATCCATATCATCAGGTAAGTCAATATCATCTCCTTTAACACCATCTAACATTTTTCTTGCTCTCATTTTATTCCTTTGAAAGTTTATATTCTCATCTTCTAGCACATCTGAAATACCTTCATCATACTCAATACCCATCTTGTCAAGAATGCTTACTACAATTTGGTGTAATAGTGGAGCAATAATTAAACTAATGTCAATAGAATGTACACCTTCAGCTACAGCACTTCTAAGAATAGCTTCTACAATACTCTTAACATCTAACCCCATCTCTACATAGTACTTTAAATCTTCTACAGATTGCTTATTACCTAAATTTTCTACATGAATTTGTAAAGCTTTTCTAGGGTCAGTAACTTGTGGTGGTCTTTCATAAGAAGCATTCTTAGGTGTTGTTGTTAATGACTGACCGGGAACTGGATAATCAAACAGAGACATCAGTATCCTCCATTTTATCTCGTGACTGAAACATTATTCTTAGAAAAGAAACTTCTTGAAAAGACTGTAGTGGATTCTTTTCTTCTTTATTTTCTTCTTGTATAACTCTTCTCTTCATAAAAGATTGCTCTTTTTTTTCTTGGGGTTTTGACTTATAATCTTCTATATAGTCTAATTTACGTAACTCTAATAGTCTTTTTTTATAGTCTAGTGACATTATTTACCTCCTGCAAAATAACCACCAATTAAACCTGTTCCACCAAACAAGGCTAGACCTGCACTACCAAATAACATTCTACCAAAGAAACTTGTTCTAGCTGCAGCCTCGGCTGTATCTAACTGTTGTCTTATACCTTCTAATTGTTTATCACCTAGTAGTAATCTAGTAGACCTTTCCAATGCACTTTCTGATTGTGCTACAGCAAACTGCATTAAGTCTCTTTCTCTCTGCCATATCTGGTCTATAGCTTTATTTGACAGCCCATTTATCTGTTTAGAAAATTCAAAGTTAGCCTGATTCTGTGTGGCAGTATTGACTGTAGTTGTATCCTGTCTCCACTTAGCATTAGCCTGTGCTACAACTAGGGAGTTGTTAGCATTAAAGAAGTCTCTTTGATTCTGTATCTCAGCATTAAACTTATTTAGTGCGTTCTCTTCATTAACATTAAACTGACTCATAGCATTGTACTGTGCAGTATTAAACTGACTCACCTGACTTGCAAGATTAGCATCAAACTGAGCAGACTGATTAGCACTTGATGCGTTAAATTGTTCTGACGCATTTTGTGATGCAGTGTCTGTCAAAAGTGTTTGTGCATTTTGTTGCCCTTTAAATAATTCAGTTTGTTGTGCGTTATTAAGATTAGCCATGTCCATTTGCAAAAAGTTTTGAGCATTCTGAACTTGAGCCTGTTGTAGGTTACTCAGTCCTGCCATCTCTAATTGAGAAAGTTGGGCAGCTTCAGCCATAACAATAGCCTGTCTATTGCTAAGATTAGTTAGGTCAACGGTCTGTGCCATTCGAGCATTTTCTAGTGCCACCTGTTGCTGTGCTGTAAAGTTCATGTTAGCTATCTCACTAACTTTTGCAGCATTCATAACCTTTGTTTGGAAGCCTTGGTCAAACTCTCTCTGTAAAAACTTTGCTCTCTGCTGTGCATTAGCCAGTGCTACCTGTTGTTTGTTGGCTGTGTCTATCTGTGCAATGGGTAGAGCAGCTTCCATTGCAGCCTGTATGACTGCCTGTCCTGCAAGGGATGATGCACCAAGTCCTCTGGCTGCTAAAGTTTGCATAGCTTTACGCATACTTCCTGCTGCCCATGCAGGTGTCTGACCATCATCAAACTGAGACATGAGAGTAGATAGTTCATCTTGAACAGACGCAGCCTGTGCATCTATCCCTGCTACTCTTGTTTGGTCTACAACAGGAGTTTCATCTATCATCTCTCCTACTTCTGCTTTACGAGTAGGAGCATCAGCTACTTTTCTTGCTTCATCTATTTGTGCTGCATCAAGGTCAGAGACAGCCGTGTCTTCTTTAGTTTGTCCAACAACTTCTTTTGTAACATCACCTTTTGCAGGGTCAACGTCATCCATTAACTTCTTCATTTGGTCAGCAGAAGTAGTTGTAGTAGCCTTTGTTACATCTATAGGAGTAGGTTTATCTGATTGAGCAGTTGTATCTACCTGACCTATAGGAGCTTTTTCTGCATCAGGTGTTACCTGACCTGCATCTTCGTCTATATTTGTACCTATTGTATCAGGGTCTATTTTGTCTACTTCTGTTTCTTTTAGAGTTTTTGATGGGTCAACAGTAGCATCACCAATTAGCTTTCTTTGACCCTCTTGTATATCTTCTATAGTGTATTCTTTATCTTCTTCTGTGGGAGTGTCTCCACCCTCTTGCATACCAATAAGACCCCCTCTGTTCTTCACAGCGATGGGTATATCTCGTGCATTTATAAAGTTAGATATTGACCTCTTAGTCTCAGGTCCTGTATATCCGTGTAGCTTACTTAGGATATCATAAGCTTCTTGTACTGTCATTGCCATTTAGTTAGTCCTTACTT
>VMHT01035927.1_pt1 | contig 10657 bp, 5 predicted proteins | sample 4693611 | NCBI WGS metagenome assembly VMHT01 (sample SAMN12280063, study PRJNA550983) | marine metagenome | isolation source: seawater sampled from same location over 5 years 0.02-0.2 micron viral filtrate | place: USA: collected off the coast of southern California halfway between the port... ...
AAAGACTTGATCCGCTGAGATACAAGTCTTTAAACTTTAAACTAGAAGATCCTAAATCGTATGCATCATCAGTATCAGGAACAATATGCCCTGCAATAGTAGTAGCACCCAAAGTTTTATTTGATAGTGTTTGTGTACCAGTTAGAGTTGCAGCACCTATATCACTAGCAACCTCTGCAGTACTTCTACTTTCTAGTCCACTTGCTGTAAATCGCGCATACTCATCGTCAGCAACTGATGTACTATCAACTTTTACAGCATTTGTGTTTGATATACCAAAGGTTAGTGCTGCTTGACCACCTATGTCACTTAGTACTTCTGCTGTTGATCTACTCTCAAGTCCATTGGCAGTAAAACGTGCGTACTCGTCATCTGCGACACTAGTACTGTCTATCTTAACAGCGTTGGTATTACTAATACCAAACGTTAGTGCAGCCTGTCCACCTATATCACTTAGTACTTCACTTGCGCTACGTCCTTCAATAGCAGTTCCATCAACTCTTAGGAAGTCGTTGTCTGCTACTCCACTTGTAAACGTTGCAACATTGCCACTGCTTATTCCTGCACTAGCGATATCACTTGTTAACGCTACTGTACCTGCACTTGCTGGTAATGTTATAGTAACGTCTGCAGTTGCCGCTGGCCCTATTAGCGTTACTGCATTTGTGCCATTGTCTGTATCTTCCTTAAACAAGATACTACCTGCTGCACTGCTTGATCCAGTTAGTATAGGTGCAGTAAGACTTTTGTTAGTCATTGTTTGTGTTGAAGTCAACAATGCTATTGCGCTGGAGTTACTTAGGTCGGTACTAGCAATAGTAATTGCAGCACTGCCATCAAAACTTTGACCTGCAATATTTCTCGCAGTTGCTAGTGTTGTTGCTGTTGTTGCATTACCTTCTAATGCTGCTACCAATGTACCAGAAGATACAGTTATGTTGCCTGTTGCGGCGCCTGTGCTTGTTGTAGTACCCAATGTAAACTTATCTTTACTCTCATCCCAGATAAATGCAGCGTTGTTGCCAGTACTTCCGCGCTCAAATATAAATCCTAAATCGTTACTATTACTACTAGCACCAGTGTTAAGTTCGATTATACTATCTTCAACTACACTGTTTGTTGTTGCAAGTGTAGTAGTAGTTCCATTTACAGTAAGATTGCCTGTGACAACAGCATCTTGTGATACAGTAATATTATTGATTTGAACGTCATCTGCTAGTCCAATAGTAATAGTGCCTGAACTTTCAGCGACTGTAGTTTCGTTTGCTGTATTGTTAAATGTAATAGTTCCACCAAGTGCAACTGCAGTACTATTACCACCTTGTCTTGCTACTGTGATAGTGCTATTTGCTAATGAGCCGTTTGCAATGTTTGTTAGTGTATTATCAGGACCATTGATAGTTTTATTTGTTAGTGTATCTGTAGTTGCCTTACCAACTAGTGTATCTGCACTTGCAGGCAATGTAACTGTAACATCTGCTGTACTTGCTGGACCTTGCAATGTAACACCATTCGTTCCATTATCTGTACCTTCGAGAAACTTAATACTACCACCAGCACTATTGCTTGCAGCACCAAGCACTATACTATGTCCTGTTGCTGTCGTTGTAGTAGCGGCTACGGTAGTAATACGATCTGTACCATCTACTTCAATAGTAACATTTCCTGTGCCAGAATCTGCTACTGTAACATTACTGTTTCCTTGTGTAATAAGTGTGCTACCACTTGATACTGTGCTATCAACATATGCTTTAGTTGCTGCATCCTGATTAGCAGTAGGATCTCCCATTCCAGTAATTTTCGCTGTACCCATTGCAATGGCACCTGTCATTGTGCCGCCACTTAGGGCTAGTACATTAGCCTCAAGTGCAAGTGTACCTGCTGTGGCTGGAAGCACTACGTCTACGTCTGCGGTGCTTGCTGCTCCAACTAGAGTGACACCGTTTGTGCCGTTATCTGTCCCCTCAAGGAACTTTATTTTGCCACCTACTGTTGTGCTTGTTGCACTAATAGTTGGCGCAGTAAGTGTTTTATTTGTTAAGGTCTGTGTCCCGGCTAGTGTGGCTGCACCTATATCACTAGCAACTTCTGCTGTTGATCTGCTTTCTAATCCACTAGCAGTAAATCTTGCATATTCGTCATCTGCTACACTTGTACTATCAACCTTAACTGCATTTGTGTTACTAATGCCAAATGTTAAACTTGCTTGTGCGCCAATATCTGAAAGAACTTCTGCTGTTGATCTGCTTTCTAATCCGTTTGCTGTGAAACGTGCATATTCATCGTCGGCAACACTAGTACTGTCTATCTTAACAGCATTTGTGTTAGCGATTCCAAATGTAAGTGCGGCTTGACCACCTATGTCGCTTAGTACTTCACTTGCACTGCGTCCTTCGATTGCAGTTCCGTTAATACGCAAGAAGTCATCATCAACAGCACCAGAACCAAAAGTAGCAACGTTGCCGCTACTAATTCCTGCACTAGCAATATCACTTGTTAATGCTACTGTGCCAGCACTTGCTGGAAGTGTTATAGTAACATCTGCAGTTGCAGCAGGTCCTATAAGTGTTACTGCATTTGTGCCGTTATCTGTATCTTCTTTGAATAAAATACTACCTGCTGCACTACTACTGCCAGTAAGAATAGGTGCTGTTAAACTTTTATTTGTAAGAGTTTGTGCTGCTGTGTTAAGAGTAATTGCACTTGAGTTACTTAGATCTCCACTTGCAATTGTAATATCACCTGTGCCATCAAACGACTGGCCAGCAATATTTCTTGCTGTTTCAAGAGCAGTTGCAGTTCCAGCGTTACCAGACGCATCACCTGTTAATGCACCGATAAATCCAGTAGCAGTAATCTTACCAGTACTTGGATTGTAAGTCATATTACCATCGGCTTCAACACCAATATTACCAGAGCCTGCTGCACCAGCACCAAAGAGGATTACATTATTCTCATTTGTAGCCTCATTGTCTGTAACTGTAACAGTTGTTGCAATTGCGGCAGTACCCGAAGTATTTTGATTACCGGCTTGGTTAACACCAGGAAGATTAATATCTCCTGTTCCATCAAAACTTACGCCGCCAATGTTTCTCGCTGTAGCAAGAGCAGTTGCAGTGTCAGCATTACCAGTTACTGCACCTGTGACATTACCTTCGATATTTGCTACTAATGTTCCAGTTGCTACTGTTAGGTTTCCAGTACTTGCACCTGTTGCAGTTGTTGTACCAAGTACAAATTTATCTGCACTTTCATCCCAAATGATAGCAGCATTGTTACCTGTGCTACCGCGTTCAAAGATAAATCCTAAGTCATTACTATTACTAGTTGCGCCATTGTTAAGTTCAATTAGGCTGTCTTCTACTGTACTATTATTAGTTGCTAGTGTAGTGGTTGTGCTGTTTACTGTTAAGTTTCCTGTTACAGTTAAGTCACTGCCTATTGTCACATCGTCAGGCAATCCAATTGTAATAGCCTGCCCACTTACACTAGTCTCTATTTCGTTTGATGTACCACTTATTGTTAGTGTTTGACTGGTGCTTACTGTACTTGCACTACCGCTATCTGCTGCAATACCAAGTGAAAGATCTGTTGCACTTACTTGCGAATCAACATATGCTTTAGTGGCTGCTTCTTGGTTACTTGTGGGATCTGCAAGTCCGGTAATCTTTTGTGAACTCATTGCAACATCACTTGAGAATGTTGCGGCACCAGCAACTTCTAAACCAGTACCATTAATAAGCATTAACTTTGTGCTACTAAATCTTGCACTTATGTTATTACTGCCAGCCTTTTTGTGTGTAATTTCAATTATACCATCTTCAGTGCCATCAGTCATATCACCGATTTTACCAGTTATTTGTGCATACAGGACTTCCTGATCTGCATCATTTTCACCTTGAAACTTAATCTGTCCTATGTAATCTGCATCTGCAGGACTACTACTGTTACGCTTAAGACTGATAACAGGTCCTGCTGTACTTGAATCTTCAGTGGTTGTAATTGTTAGACTATCACTAGTTGTAGTGTTAGTAATAGCAAGTGTACCTGTAATGCTACCATTGCCTGTACCAGTAAATGCGTTTATAACAGGACTAGTTAATGTTTTATTTGTAAGTGTTACACTGTTTGCAAGTGTAGCAAAACTGTCACTTTGAAGCGCACTGTTGAATTCTGCTACACTACCAGTTAGCGTATTATTTGCTAGGTCAATACTTTTATTAGTAAGCGTATCTGTAGTTGCTTTACCTACTAGGGTATCTGCTGCCGCCGGCAAAGTAACTGTGACATCAGCAGTGCTTGCTGGACCTATAAGTGTAACCTTATTAGTTCCATTGTCACTATCTTCAAAGAACTCAAGGAAACCAGCACTAGTTGCTCCGTTCTTTAACTGCAATCCTGCGTTAACAACTGGAGTAGTAATAATTGGTGTTGTTAGTGTTTTATTGGTAAGTGTTTGACTACCAGTAAGTGTAGTAACAGTGCTATCAATAGCAAAAGTTACTGCATTTCCCGAACCACTAGTATCTATGCCTGTACCACCAGTAAATGTTAATGTTTCAGAATCTAAATCTATGTTTAATGCACCACCAGAGTCACCTTGGAAATCAAGGTCTTGTGCAGTGACTTGGGAGTCAACATATGCTTTAGTAGCCGCATGTTGATTGGATGTTGGATCTGCAACATTTATAATTTGATTACTGTCAAGATTAAGATCACTATCAATAACAACCTTACCAGTTCCTGCAGGATCAAGTATAATTTCTTCATTGGTGCTTGTGGTTTGGATACGATTATCTGTAAATGTAAATGCACCGTTATTATCTACGCCAAACGTACCTACATATCTAGCACCTGCAATGAATACACTCTTACCTGAGAAACTTACACCATTGGGCAAATTAGTACCAATAAAGTGTAGTACACCAGACTGATAGTCAAAGAACCATTCGTCATTATTACCACTACCAGTAGCACCTACCTGTGTGCCTCCGCTTGCAGCATTGCTTGCATCACCGCTGGTGTGTATGTAAACTTTGACTTGATATGTACTACCGAACTCAGGGCTAATCCAGTCTGTTACACCAGTTTTCCAAGTTCTATTTGCAGAAGCAGTACCATCATTAGTTGTTTCTATTGGTGCACTAGTAGGGTATACAAAAGCAACACCTGAACTACTTGCAGGTTGTGTGCCAGGAATACTAGCACTCTGTGTCATTACTTTGTCCGCACGAAGTTGTAGCGGACTTGCTATCGCTTCGTTTGGTGCTTTTTTATTTGCATTAGTATCAGTCTTTGTAGCGGCATAGCCTAGTTTTTTCCAAAGATAATCAACTTTTTGGGTATCTGTAATAGCCATTACGCAGCCTCTCCTATGCTAAGTGCAGAAACGCTTTGTCCACTAGTAAGTGCAATACGCACTAATACAACGTTATTCCTAGCATTACTCATATTCTCTGTTCCAAGTGTCATTGTATAGCCACCACTTAAACTAGTGCTTGCGGCTATTCTATCACCTGATGTAAACGCACAACCATTACTGCCATTTCCTCCACTGCCAGTATTGCTGCCTGGTTGTCCACTGCCTGCATAACTTGCACTGCAATCTAACCAGCCATTTAGGCCACTACTGTTATCAATGCCTGTGCCAGGAGCTGCAATAAACACACCAGCAACTCCGCCGCTAGTAATGTTAATATCAAAGTTTGCAACATTTGTTCTACGGAAAGCAAAAGTAAAATACTGTGTGCCTGTGTCACCACTACGGTTAGGACCTGCTGGTAAAAATCCTGTGCTATAGTTTACTACGTTGTGTTCTATAACTCCGAGTCTTACTGTTGCTTCTTTAGTGCCTGCTACACCGGGATCACTTGCTTCGCTGTAAAGGCTGTTTGTGTAAAAGTTTGCACTGCCTGAGTAAGCAGGTGTATTTGTAGTTGCTGCACTAAGATCAAAAATACGCACACCATCATCATCAAATCCAGCACCAAGTGCATCTGCTACTGCAATAGCAATTTCACTTATGCCACTTTGTGCCGCTGTGTGTACTTGTACTTTTGTACTTGTAAGGTCACTGTAACTGCTTATTCCATTAACGTTTCTGGCACGGATTCTCAGTTGTTCAACTGTGCGCACACTGCTACTTGTAATAGGCACAGTTAAGTTTCCTATAGCATAAGCACTGCTTGTACCTGTGTTTGCTTTAGGATTGCCTCCACTTAACATTGTTGTACTGCCATCAATATTTGCGTATGTATAATCTGTATTTGTAATAGAACTGCTACTTGTGCCTTCAGCATTTGTACCACTATCTATTTCAACAATATTACTCTGATCTGTGAATGCTTGTCCTACAAGATTGTTAATAGTTGTGCTACTGACCGTAAGAGTTGGACTACCCGTGTTATAGTAAGGTATGCCACTAACAAAACGTTTAGTGCCTGCTGTGCCTTCTGCTAGTGTGCCAACACTGCCAAAACTAGGACTTGCAGTCATGTCATCTTTTACAAACTCTACTGCACTACTGTTTCCAGTTGTACTATGTGATAATTGAAACTTATTTAAACCTACACTTAGTCCACTAACTGCTTTGCTCACACTTGCTTTAAATCCTTTAGCAAATGCTGGATAAAATATACTGTTTGCAAAAGTAACAGTTGCACCATCTGCGTCTAATAAGTTGTAATCACTTTCGCTGTTAATAATTAGGCTTGTGTAAGTGCCACTATCGTCATTTGCTGTAAATGCCTTAGATCCATCCGCACTACCATTAATATTTGCAGTGAGTGTACCACTGTCTGCTCTATATGCAAAACTTGTAAGTGGTCCTGCTGTTGCTGTACCACTTGTTACACGAGCAACTGTTGCTCCTACACTGGTGCTTGCGCCGCCTGTGCGATCTGTGAATCCATGCGCTAGTTTAGGACTTGTGCCTACACTACTTACATTTGGAAGTGTTTTACTACTAAGTCCGTTAGGCGCACTAGGATCGTCATTGTAAACTTTTACTAGTTGTGTTCCTGTTACAGGAAGTATTGCAGGGTTTGCTGTTTGATGTCCTGCAAGTGTAAGTGTGAATGTATCTCTACCTGTCCCACTGCTTGTGCCTTGCCCCCAAGTGTGTGCTAGTCTTGCTCCGCTTGTGCCGCCTGCCGCACTAATATTTGCAATAGTGTCTGCACTGGTTCCATCACCCCAGTTCATCGTCCAGTTTGCAGTAGCACTTCCCATATTTGTGGTTGTGTTAGCCATATGCAAACTTTGGCCTTCTATTACATATAAGTCATTGCCTGTAAGCGCACTTCCGCCTGAACTTGCTCTAAACAAGTCAAACTGTGCAACAGGATTTGCTGTGAATATTGTAATGAAATCTGTTTTAGTAAGTGTTTCTGTGCTTCCATCACCACTGCCAGTGTTGTTAAATGCTATGACTGAAACATCAAATGGACTGCCAGTGTTAGTACTATATGTATGTGAAGGCGTGCTATCTGATACTGCAGTATCAGTTGTTCCATCGCCCCAGTTTATTGTGTATCTATTAGGATTGCCGTCTGCAGTTATCGTAAGGGTTGCAACAGAACCTGCCCCACCTGCTGTCATGTCGCTTGAAAATGCAACGTTACTTACTGCGGTATTATTAAGTACGTTTTGTAAACTTTCATTTATGCTGTCAATAGCATCTGTAATCTTTGAACTAGTAGTAAGTCCTTTAAACATTGCATCTGTTGTAAGACTACCATCTGTTGGTGTACCCAGTGTTAATCCTGTACCTAATAGACTTGAATTACTATCAACATATGCTTTTGTAGCAACATCCTGTGCATTGCTTGGGTCACTTACATTTGCAATTCTACTGCTATCAACACTTACAACGCCAGTGCCGTTAGGAGATATAATAATATCTTCATTACTGCGGGCACTGATAATTCTAAAACCATTTATATCAAGATTGCCACCTAATTGTGGTGTTGTATCACCAAGTAAATCTGTATTAATACCGCTAAGACTTGAACCATCACCCACATAGGATGTTGCTTTTACTTGACCATTTACTTCTAAAGGTGTTGTGGGACTTGTTGTTCCGATACCAACACGACCGTTGGTATAATCTATCGCAAGAGTATTTGTGTTAAATGCTAGGTTGCTATCACGTTCTAGATTTGCTTTTAGGGCCTTGCCCCCAATACGACTTATAGCCATACCAATACACTCCGCTATCTTGCGATCACCTGCTGACGTCCGAGGTGACAGGGTTTGTTAAGTGTATTTATGCTTAGTGCGTTGTACTATCATACCCGTGTATGACAGTAATTGTTTCACTGCCTGCAGGTGCGCTTGTGAATGTAATTGTTGTTCCACTTACTGTGTAAGCACTTGCTGGGTTCTGATACACATTTCCCACAGCAACGACAACTCGTTGTTCCTGATTACTTTCGACACTCTTACTCATTGTAAAAGCAGTTGTTGATCCATCACCAGTAAATGAATCCTGTGTAATTGCTATAAAGCCTTCTTTACTGTATGCAACAAAAGCACTACCATCAAAATATTCCATCTTGCCAAGATCTGTATTGAAACGCATATCTCCGCTTTTTGAACTACTAGGTCTTTGTGCAGTAGAGCCTTTAGGCATTGAACTACTAGCATTTAGTGATCCTTTAATAGTATCACCACCATCAGCTCTGCCTTTTGTTTTTACAAAGCCAGCCATTAGATTGTTACCGAACTAACTGTTGGCATAATACTAGATGCTGCACTAGCAACACATTGAATTGTATCACCGTTGGATAGTACTAATTTTTCTAGGTTAATAACATAAGTATCTGCTGGATCAATGGTAATTGTTTTAACAATCTTATTTGTTGTTGCTGCACTTGCACCGCTTTGTACAACATGAACATCTAATGTTCTAGCACTTGAGTTTTCATTCATAAAAAACATACAAGTGATAGCAGTAGTGCCGCTACTTGTGTATACTGTTGTTGCGCTTGTGCCTATTGCGCCTGCTTGTGTAATCGCCATTTGTTAGTTCCTTTAAAAAATTAATCCGTATACGATGGCTTTAGACTTACTAACTAGTTCATCACTGTTTGAACCATCTACAAAAAACACACCGGTACCGCCACCGGCTGCTGTGTCTGCATATAACAGTGTAGCACTTGTTACACTGCTAGGTGCAACTGATAGATCATTAAGTTTTAGAGCACTTGCTACTGTAACAACGCCGGTTCCATTAGGAACAAGTTGTATATCCATGTTACTAGTTGCACTTACAATATTTTTACCATTTACATCTAGATCACCACCTAGTTGTGGTGTAGTATCTTCAACAACATTGTTCATAGCCGATGCTGTATTAATAGTAGTAAAACTACTACCGCCGTTTGTACTAACCTTAAACGTATCATCGCTCTCATCAAACACTAATAGAGCATTTGCTAAACTACCACGTTCAATTTCAATACCGGCTTTGCCGCCGCCTGCTGTAACACCTGAACCAGTTTCACCTTGGTTATATGTAACAATGTTGTCTGAAATTCTACTGTTTGTAGTTTCTACACTATTAGTAGTACCAGTAACAGTAAGGTTACCAGTAACAGTAAGTTCACTATCTACTGTAGTGCCGCCACTAGCCGCTATAGTATATGCACCTGATACTCTTTTAGTTTGACTCATAGTTCAACAATCCTGCTTTATACTTTATTTATCATCCGCTTGAACTCACCTATATTGATTGTTTCAAAGTTTGAATTTTTCTTGAATTCATCTGCAGTAAAGTTATCTAAAGGATTAACATGCATGAATCTTTTTGTTTTAAACTTTTGTATTAAATAATTTGTTTGGTCAATCCAATTACCAAAATACATTGCTTCTGTGTTAATTGCTTTATAGTTGTTTGTGCCGGCATAGATGTTGTTAATTTTATTATTGACACCTTTTAGATCCATGCCTATCATGAACAGATAATTTGATTCGCTTAGTGCAGCAAGTCCCAATGCCGCAGTACCACTACTAAAACCATGTATATCTTTTGGTAAAATATGTGCTCCACTATCTTTTATTTTGTTGTTTGATCTAGTATAGTGAATATATCTTGCACTATAACCTGATTTTTGTATTTCTTCTGCCATACTTGTATCTGTGCTTACTAACACAGTAGGAGCAAATTCTTGATATATTCTATTGCAACCATACACTGCACCATAGTCGAGCAGACTTTCACAGTCTACTTCTAAATGTGTTACGCCATTACCCAATATAAATGCAAATTCAATCATGTCAATAAAAAAGGTTACAGTGTATTATACTGTAACCCTTTATTTTAGTCAAGTAACTATTAGCCGTTAGGAATACTTACACTTACGTTTAAAACTGGGCCTGATGCTACGATATTTGCTTTATCGCCTACAGCAAACTGCGAGCCTGTTCCTAGTGCGCCTACTACAAAGTGACGTCCTGTGATCTTACTAGCAAAGTAAGTTCCGCCTGCACTGTCTGTACCAGTAATCTGGCACTGCCCTGCACTAATTGAACCGTGTACTACTGGCACAAGAGTTAGTGTTTCTGTACCAGTTGCAGTTGTACAACGAAAACGTTTTGTACCTTTTTGGATAACGTTTGTTGTAACCTGCGCACTACCACCAGTTACAAAGGCTCT
>VMHT01124038.1_pt1 | contig 10653 bp, 6 predicted proteins | sample 4693611 | NCBI WGS metagenome assembly VMHT01 (sample SAMN12280063, study PRJNA550983) | marine metagenome | isolation source: seawater sampled from same location over 5 years 0.02-0.2 micron viral filtrate | place: USA: collected off the coast of southern California halfway between the port... ...
AACGCTGCAAACGTAGATGCTTTAGCAGCTTTATACGAGTACACAAATACTGGTACAGAATCAGACCCAGTATACACAAGACCTCTTGGCGAATTGCCACAGGTAGACTAACAACAATAGGAGAAAAAAATGGCAACAGTAACAGAAGTATTAACAGCAGCAACAGATAGCGTAACGCTTATCAACGCTATAGATGATGATTCACATGATGTAGAAGGTATGTCTCAAGAAGAAATAAATGAAATGGTACAACGTAACGTTGACCACATAGAGCTTATCTTGGCTTACGAACCTGTAGATTCAGATGATGATACACCAGATGTAAAAGGAGACTCATCAGATAAGTCTAGCTATACAACAGCTATCACAACTGGTAAAGCTTACATAGAAGCAAACTAAAATAACATGGAAATGGTGTCCCCTTACATTGTTTGGAATGTTCTCATAACTTTGATACTTGCTCCAATCTGGTTTCAGATTAGAGTAAACTCTGCAGAGCTTAAAAGACAAGACATACTCATTAATAAAACTCGTGAAGAGATTGCGAAAGAGTATGTTACAAAATTAGAACTAAAAGATGATTTTAATCTCTTAATGGAAAGAATGGAAAAGTTACATGAAAAGGTTGATAAGCTTTTTGAGGTAAAGTAAAATAGGGTATATAGGATTTAACAATGGCAAATAAAAGAAAGAATAGAAAAAGATATAATAAAGGTACTAGGCAAGACTATACTCAAGGTGGTAGAGTTGGGTATCGTGAGGGCGATGAAATCATTGTAGACCCTAGAACTGGTAAGCCTATAGTAAGAAATCAACAAGTAGGTACTCCTTCTCGTGTTCCAACACCTACACCATCTCCACAGCCTAACATGATTGCAGAAGATTTTGTTATGCCTGATAGAGACACCCTTGAAAGAATTGGAAGAGAAGCTGCTAATAGAAATTTAGATAGGGGTGGTTATGGACCTCCGGGTCGTACTCCATCCCCAACACCAGCTCCTACACCAGCCCCTACACCTGCACCTACTCCGGCTCCTACCCCGGCTCCTATAAATGAAACAGAAGAGCAAAGAAACGCAAGGCTAGAACGAGAAAGATTAGAAGCTGCTGTAGCAGAAGCTAAACGTATTAGAGAATTAGAACAAGCTAAACAAACAGAAGAGTTTAATCAAGAGCGAGGAGCTAGAATAATTGAAACTGGAAAGGGAGTTCAAGGTCTTGCTAGAGGAGAAATACCAGAAGGAAGAATTGCTTCCGCAGAAGTAGAAAAAGTTCAAACTGAAGGTTATGATTTAGAAACTATAAATCTTGCACAACAAAAAGGTGTTACTCCTGAATACGTAAAACAAGTTGGAACAGAACAAGTTCAACAAATGGAAAATGTTTCAACGGTTGCTGCACCAACACCATTACAGGCTTCTACGATGGAAGCTGCTCAAGTAGCCGGTGCTGCTACTGTAGATACTGCTACCGGTCAAGTTTCAGAAGAATCTATAGCTCAAGCTGCCGGTGTAGAAAATGTTCCTACAATAGACTCAGCAGACATAGATATACCTGAAGGAGCTTTAACAGAAAGAGTTATTGGAACTTTAAGTGAAGGAGCCAAATCAAATGCTGCTATAAACGCTGGAAGCTCACTATCACGTATTACCAGAGCTAAGAAACAATTATCAAATGCTGGATTAAGTGATGCAGATATTACAGAACTCGGTAACGACCCAGAATCTTTAGAAGCTAGACTAGCAGACTTTAGTGAAACTGAAAGAGGTATTATTGAAGGCTTACCGCAAGAAGCCTTAGTATCTAATCAGTTAGATAGCTTATTAAGTGGTATTGAAGAAGGTGAAGTCCCTACATGGGCTAGACCTGCTGTAGCTAGTGTAGAAGCTATGTTAGCACAGCGTGGTATGGAAGCTTCAACAGTAGGTAGAGATGCCTTGCTCAATGCTATTATACAATCAGCTATGCCTATGGCTCAAGCTAATGCACAAGCAATACAGGCAAGTGTAGGACAACAAAAAGCTATAGAAGCTCAAGAATCAGAGGCTAATGCAGCAAGAGTACAACAAACAGCATTAACAAATGCAAGTAATGTTTTTCAAATGGACATGGCTCAGTTTAGTTCTGACCAACAAATAGCTTTATCTAATAGTAAGTTCTTACAAACTGTAGGTATTACAGATGCTAGTATGGAACAACAAGGCATTATACAAGATGCGTTGTTACTTTCTCAAGCTAATTTAACAGAAGCAGATTTTAATCAGCGTACACAAATACAAAATGCTCAAGCCTTTTTAAGTATGGATATGGCTAATTTAAATAATGAACAGCAGTCTAACTTACTTAGAGCACAGCAACAGCAACAAACTTTATTGAGTAATCAATCAGCACAAAACGCTGCTAGACAATTCAATGCTACTAGTGAGAATCAAACTCAACAATTTATGGCAAGTTTATCGTCTCAAGTACAGCAATATAATGCTTCTCAGTTAAACGCCTCTAAACAATTTAATGTTCAACAAGCTAATGCTGCAGAAGCAAGACGTGTTCAGAATGAACTCGAAGTTAATAAAGCAAACGCTGCGATTCTAAATCAAGTAAATCAATTTAATGCTGATGTTGATTTTAGAAGAGACCAGTGGAATGCTCAGAATGCTCAAGCAGTCTTGCAATCTAATACTCAATGGAGAAGACAGGCAAACTTAGCAGACACTGCTGCCCAGAATGCAATCAATCAACAGAATGCTCAAAACTCTTTTAACTTATCGTCTCAAGCACAAGCGTTCTTATGGCAAGAGTTAAGAGACCAAGCTGATTATGACTTTAAATGGGCAGATAGTGAAGCAAGTAGAAAAACACAATTGTTGTATGCTGCAATAGGTAATGAAAGTGAATCAGCAAAAAACTGGTCTACTAACTTACAATCAATTACTGGAATTATAGATGATATATTTGGAGATAATGGATAATGGGAATATTTAGTAAAGTCTGGAAAGGCATAAAGAAAACAGTTAAGAAAGTTGCTAGAGGCATTAAGAAAGTTGTTAAGAAAGTTGGAAAGGCTTTCGGTAAACTTGGAGTCGTAGGACAGATTGGATTAATGTTCCTAATGCCCTATGCTATGCAAGGACTAGGAACGTTTTGGAAAGGCTTTGGAGGCTTTGCAAATAAACTTGCTGCTAGTCAAGGCGTAGGTAGTCAAATATTTGGTAAAGCTTTAAGCACAATTCACACAGCAGGAAGTATGGTAGGTAAAGTCTATACAGGTATTACTAATACTATTGATGCTGCGTTTGATGTTGCTACTGGTAAAGGAACGTTTAAAGATTTGAAAGATGCTGCAGGTTCTATATTTAGTGGACCTACTAATGAAGCTAAATCTTTATTAACAGGCGATAAATTAGCTACCTATAAAAAAGAACAGGCGTTATTAGATATTCCTAAAAAGCCTGTTGTAAATATAGAAGAAGTAGCGTTACCTAAAATTGATGAAACAATTAACAAGGGCGTTCCTAAACCTGAAATTGAAATTAAATCTGTACCTACTACGCCTGAACAAAAATCTTTTGGTCAGAAAGTAATAGATTATGGTCAAAAACAAATTGATAATGTTAAAGAAGCTATTACAGATTTTGATTTAGGAGAACAAGTTGTAGGAGGAGCAGCATCAGGAGTAAAACAAAGAGTAGCTTCGGAAATTGTTAATAATCCAGAGCCTATTTATAATAGCACAACATTAAACATACCATCATATATGGGTATGGCACAAAATAACGATTCAATATTTAATCAAGTTGATTTAACAATTCAAAGAGACGTAGGTAATCCATACGCTTTAACAGCTATAAAAAATTATGACTACATACAATCAGGGTTATTACAAGATGAGACATCATGGTTTCATAACAGACAACACGCAATAAACGTTGCGGGTGGAGGCTAGAAATAAATTATGGAAAGATTACCATTAGAGGAATACGACCCACAGGGCATAGAAGCAGTCGGTAAAGCTGGTAGAGCTATCCCCGGACAGTCATTAACAAACGACCCGGATTCACAATATCCGTGGGAAGGTGCACCACAATTCACAAACTTCAAAGAAGCTTTAGACTACACCGTAGGCGAGCTTATTGATGAAGATGTGTATGTGTCAGTTGTATCCGGTATAGGTCAAGGAGTCCCTATCAGTGATGTAGCAATGCAAGTTTTATACGCAGGCTTTAAAGCAGGTAAATGGAATCCTGATTTAATGCTGATGCTTATAGAGCCTCTCATGTATATTCTTATTGCTTTATGTGAAAAAGCCGGTGTTGAATATACGCTTTATAACGGTGAAGAAGAAGAAGATGAGGATATGGGAGGACCGGATACAGAGTTAGAACAAGTTAAAGATATGTTAAAAACTAAAGTTCCTAACAAACAAAGTGTCTCAGCTTCCTCAGTCCCTCAAGATATTCTTGAAAAGGTTGAGAACGTAGAGATATCACCAAGCTTATTAGCTCCTCAAAACGAGCCTGAACCCACACCCCCATCAAATTTATTAGGAAGAACGGAGTAATTTATGTCTAGATACGAATCCAAATCAGAAGCTTTTGGTCAAGGTATTTTAAAAGACCAACGACAACGAGCAGATAAAATTGCTAAAGAACAAGAAAGTTTTGCTAAGAAAGTAGCAGGCATTCAGACAGTTGTTAAAGGAGTTAATTCATATCTTGATAATAGATTAGAAAAATTCAATACTTCACTAGCAGATGAGCGTGCATTTTTAACTACAAGACAAAAACAAGCTAAAAATATTTTAGATATTCAAGCAGGCTTAGATGCAAAAAACGAAAGTGTTGAAAGCTATATACGTGAAAGGTTATTAGAAAATAGACAAACAGCATTAGAAAAAGGTGTTGAAGGCGTTATTCAACAAAGACCAGACAATACTGGAAAGATTGTAGAAAAAGTTGTTATAGATATTCCTAAAGCTACATTAGCTAAAAGAAAAGACTGGAAAAAAACTGTTATGGGAGAAGACGGAAATCCTACAGAAATAGATACAACATTTGAAGAGCTGGTAAAGGATGGTACTGCTGCTTGGAATAAAGTAGTAAATCATGCAAGAAACGTTCCTACAAAACCTGCTGAAATTGAAGAATATTTAAAACAGTTTGCTAAAGAAGAAATGCCTACAAATATGTTTACCTTTGTTACAAGAGGTTTAAAAAATGTATTTAGTAATGAAACAGCAGAATCTTTAGAAGATAAAATTTCAAAAACAACAGCAGAAAGTTTGTCTAATCCTTTATTTAACAGCTTTACAAATTTTGCTAATGCTTCTGCTAATATTAATAGTTATTTTCCTAATCTAACACAAGACGGATTAGCCTCGTTTGAAAATACTTTAGAAAGAAAGAATGGTAAAATTGTAGATAATGCTAATGCTAATAAAATTGTAAGTAAAGTGACGGCTGATGTAGATGCTTCTAATGCTGAAGTTGTTGTTCCGGGTAAAAATAAAAAAGAAAATGTTAGAGTTTTAATTCCCACCTATACTACAACTTATGAAGATGGTACGTCTAAAACTATGGTCGATAATAACAATGCGAGAGAAGTTAAAACCGGAGAAGACTTACTGGTTTTGTATGATAATGCTTTTTTAAATATTATTAATGATGAGATGACACCTATTGGTATAGAAGAGTGGGCAAAGTATAGTGCAGCTAATAACGAATTAGTAGCTTCTAATCCCATGTTAGAGTGGACAAAGTTTATTGAAAGTGGAATTGTTGATGATGGTAGGGGTTTAAATAAATACTTAAAACCTGATATAGATATAACAAAAGTTGTTCAAAGTGTAGTAGAAAAAGGCGGAATAAGTTTTGCTAAAATGGCTCAACTTAGAGAAAAACTTGATACTCAAAGTCAAGAAGAGTATGACGCATATGTAAAAAAATGGCAAGCAGACAATTTAAGACTTCAACAACAGTCTGTAAAACCAGTATTTGATAATATTCAAATGGTTGTTACAGGAGTTGAAAAATCTATGAGAGCTAGAAATTAATTAAACATAAATTATATCTATGGAAGAAAAAGAAAAAAAAGATTCTTGGTTTGATATATTTCATAAATCTTTAACAGACACTATAAAAAATTCTAGTCCTTTTTTTAAAGCAGTCGATGCTGTAGACACAGTAAATAGAAATATTTCTGAAGACATAAAAAATAATATACGTAAAAAAGATGTTGATATACCAGTACCAACGACTACTTCATTAAAAACTTTTGTAGAAGATACAACCTCTAAAGCTATTGTTAAAGCAGGAGACGTTGTAGAACAAGGACAACGAGTTGTAGCAGGAGCTGGAGCAGACGTTGCTCAAGAGTCTTTGCAATTAGTAAATCTTATAGCAGACAAAGCTAATATATATGAAGTCGACCCTGAGCTTCAAGACAAACAACAAAAATTTTTAGAGTCTTACTTAAAAGGTTTAGTAGGTGAAGAAAGTCTTGAAACGGTAAAACGTGGAGGTAAAGACATTATAAAAATTAAAGAGCCTGACTCTATGGTTGGAGAACTTTCAAGAGACATGCTTAAAATATTTGGTAGTATTGCTTTAGGCACAAAAGGTGTAGGTGCGGGAGCTACCGCTATTACTACAAATACTGCTAAGGGTAAAGCTTTAGCAGAAGCCGTTTCTAAAAGTTCTTTAGCTAGTAAGTCTGCTAAGACTGCAAAACTTTTGACAGGGGCAGCAATTGGAGAACAAGTTTCTATTAACCCGTATGAAGATAGATTAGCAAATTTTTTAGGAGAAGTTATAGGCGATGATGAAGGAGCTTTAAACGACTTTCTAACTTTTTTAGAAGCTGATGAATCTAAAACAGAGGCTGAAGCACGTATAGGTCTTTTATATGAAGGAGTAGCCTTGTATGCAGGATTACCCGCAATCTGGTTTGGTAATAAAGCTTTATATAACACAGTACAAAATAAAGAAGCTTTTGGTGCAGCAATAAAAGATTTAACAACGGGTATGAAAAAAGGCTCTGTTAATACAGACATGTTTAAAAACATTTTAAAAACAGCTTCTAAAGATAGTCGACTAGCTCCTCATTTAAACAAAGTTAAAGATGAAGACGTTTCTAAATTATGGCAATTCGGTAATGGTAAAACTAAAAACGCATTGGCTTGGCTAGGTTTAGGAGAACGTAAAGCTGGGCAAGTTGTTAGAAGTATATCTACCGCAGGTTCAAAATATATAGGTACAGGATTTCAAGAAGTATTTAAATCTAGGGGTTATTTTACTCCAGAAGTTTTTAAAGTTTTTGGTAAAAGACAGGCTGCAAAAAATGCGTGGATAGATAGAACAGAAATTGTTGCAGAACGCATGGAAAAAACTTTAAATAATTTAGCAGAAAATACAACTAAATATAAAAACCAAGCTAAGGTAGAGGAAAAAATAAATCAAGCATTAAGAGATGATAAGTTTAAAGGTTTAACAAGATTAAGTAAAGCCGAGATAAATGAATTATCTAAAGATACTTGGTCAAGAATTCCCGGAATATCTGACGAGGGTTTAGAAACTTTAAGAGCAAGTGATGCTGCTAAAGTACAGGCTCAAAAAGAATTTAATAAATTAGTTCCTCCAGCGTTAAGAGATGACGTATTACAGATGAGAGGATTAATAGATGATTTTAGTGAGCTAACACTACAAATTCCGAATTCTCAAATATCAAAAGAATTAAAAGAAACAATTACGAATAATTTAGGAAAATGGCTGCATACAAGTTATGAAGTGTTTGAAAGTCCCGGATTAGCACGTAAAAGATTTAAAGCGGTAAAAAAATACACAGATAAAAAAGGTTTAGATACACGTAAAAAAGGTATGTCTGCTAGTGAAAAAGCACTGTATGGTAAAACATTTGATACGGCTTTTAAATATTTTTATGATATTGAAAAAACTTTAAAAAAGAATGTAGGAGTACAAGATTTTAATATTAGAGATGATGCTTTAAAAAAAATGAGACAAGTTTTGGAAGATGCAGACGAGTCAAATGCTGGAGATTATTTTGGCAGAATGGCAGATTTTCACGGTGCTAATTTAAATATGTTTAAAAGAAAAGGTGATTTAGATGAACCTTTAAGAGATTTATTAGGAGAAATAAAAAGCCCAAGTGTAAATGTTTTAAAAAGTGTAAGTCATTTAGCTTCGTATATAGAAGATAATAGATTTTTAACTGAAGCTTATGATATTTTAAAAGGTAGAAGAGTTAAAACAGTTCGGGGAAAATTAGAAGAGCCTGATTCATATTATAATAAAAAAAGATTACCAGCAACAAACCGTGAAATAAATAGATTTTTAGACACAAAGGGAGTAAGGAGAAGTGGGCATATATTTTCAAAAGATACTGGAGGAATTATAGATTCTAAAACCGGAATAGAGTATATGACTCAATTGAAAGGTAAACAGTTTGGACCACTAGACGGTAAATATATGACTAGAGAAATGGCAATGATGTTTGGTCAAAGACAAGGACTTGTGAATGAATTACAACGTGTAAGTAATTCTAACGTATATAAAAACTTTTTAGCATTAAAAGGATACGGGCAAGCCTCTAAAACTGTTTTAAATCACATTACCCATTTAAGAAACACTTTGGGAGGAATGTTTTTTTCATTAGCAAACGGCAATAACCCATTTCATTCTAGTTTTTCTGAGGCTAAAAAAACTTTATATCAAAGAAGATTTGCAGATGTTCCAGAAGAAGAAGCCATTAAGTATTATAATAAATTAGTATCCTATGATTTGGTTAATACCGGAGCTAGGTACGGAGATATACAAACTTTATTAAAAGATGCAGCAGATACGAGCGTTGATAAGTTTGTCTCTGAACATCTATCTACTCTTGGAAGTCAAACCAAAATACTAAAAAAATACGGTAAAAACATACAAGATTTATACATAGCTGAAGATGATTTGTTTAAAATAATTAATTATGAACAAGAACTAAATTCTATTTTAAAGGCTGCAAAAGCTCAAAAATATAAATTACCTAATAGACGTGGTTCCTTTTCGTATGATGAATATCTTGAAGAGTTTCCAGCATACGCTCAAACACTAGAAAGAGAGGCTGCTGAAATAGTAAGACAAACTGTTCCTACATATTCATTGGTTCCTAATGCAATTAAACAATTAAGAAAAATGCCTTTTGGTAATTACTTTTCTTTTCCAGCAGAAATGGTAAGAACTTCACATAATATTTTTAGACAGGGAGTAAACGAATTATTTTTAAGTAATAATAGCGTAACAAAACTAAGAGGGGCTAGAAGATTAGGCGGGTTTTTTGCTGCAGGAATGTATGGTGCTGAAGGATTAAGTAACATGACAAAAATGTGGCATGGGGTTACTGATGAAGAAGAACAACACCTTAGAAATTTAGACCCTTATGATTATTCTAAAAACTCAAAACTAGCTTTTTATAGAGATAAAACAGGAAAGTTATATAAAAATGATTTTAGTTTTATTGACCCGTATGACACAATCAAAAGACCTTTTCAAACAGCTTTAAATCAGATTGCTCACGGTAAAAGAACACAAGAAGATATTGATAAAGTTTTATTAGATGCAAGTCTAGAAGCTATGACAGAATTTACAAGTCCTTTTATAAGTAATTCATTATTTTGGGAAGGTATAACAACCGTTATGCAGGATGGTATAAATTCTGAAGGTTTTAAAATAAGAGGTTGGGATACGGCTGATACAGGAGAAAAATTAGTATTAGCGTTTAATGAAATAGCTGTTAAACCTTTTATGCCGGGAGCCTTTAGAGAAATTCCAAAAACAGTAAAAGCATTTATGGGCGACAAGTATGAGGAAACAGCAGACGGAAAAATGGCAAAAATTCTTGAAGCTATAACTTCTGGTAATGTAGGTAAAAAAGAATACACAAGAACTGGTCAAGTATTAGCAAACCTTACAGGGTTTAGGTTTGAGCCTGTAGACATAGAACGTTCTTTAGAATTAAAAGCTGCTCAATATTTAAGAGATTTTGATGATGCAAGACAACAATTAGAAAGAGGTTTAGGTTCAAAACAAACAGGTGAAAGTTTTTTAAATGCTCTTTCTAGAGCCAATAAAAAAGCTTATTATGCCCAAAAAGATTTTCAAGTTGCTTTTGAATCTGCATATGACTTAGGGATGACTCTTGGAGAACGTGACCGAATACTAGAAGAAGCTAGAATTCCTGACAATATTATAACTGCTATGAATTACAATACTTTTTTACCCATTCTTCCAACAGATACAAAATACCAAAGATATTTAGACGAAAACATAACTGGTAGTATGAGTTTACAAAATTTAAAATCTTATATTTATGAGTATGAAAAAGTATATACAGCTTTACCAATGCTTGATATAGGTTTTTATAGAGAAGTAGATGAAGATTTTCCAGTTTTAAGAACAGTCCCTAGAGAAAATCTTGAATTTGCAAGGTCTCCTAAATCTACTAAAAAAATAATTAAAGATATTACAGAAAGAGACGGTAAGGCTAAAGGTGGATTTATAGAAGGACCAGACGTTGTTCCCTCTACTAAAGAAGACCCAGCAGAAAGAGTTAATCCGTTCACAGGAGAACCTTATCAAGAACAAATGAAACGACTTGGAT
>VMHT01035731.1_pt1 | contig 10652 bp, 8 predicted proteins | sample 4693611 | NCBI WGS metagenome assembly VMHT01 (sample SAMN12280063, study PRJNA550983) | marine metagenome | isolation source: seawater sampled from same location over 5 years 0.02-0.2 micron viral filtrate | place: USA: collected off the coast of southern California halfway between the port... ...
TCTGGCCCGCCGGGGACGAAGACCGCCGCCGCCGCGTGGTGGCTGAGATGTCCAAAAGCCTGACCCGCCTGCCCGGCGTGTTGGACGCCGCCGCAGGCAACAGCGACGCGCAGGCGATTGATCTGGTCGCGGGTCTGCAAATCCGCCAGCCCAAGATCGCCCGCAGCGGCTTTTTCATCGACGGCAATGGCGCGGTTGTCACCACAAGCGAGGTTGTCGCCTCCTGCTCCCGGGTAACGCTGGACGCGGATACCGATGCCACTGTGATCGCCACCGATGACGCACGCGGGCTTGCGCTGCTCAAACCCGAAAGCCGTCTCGCCCCGCTGGCCGTGGCCGAATTCAGCAACGCGGCCCCGCGCCTGCAATCGGAAATCTCTGTCGCGGGCTACTCCTACGAAGGGGTGCTGAGCGCCGCGACCCTGACCTTTGGCGCGCTGTCGGACCTCAAGGGGCTGAACGGGGATGAAAACCTCAAACGCCTATCGGTCAACGCCCAGCCCGGTGATGCCGGGGGGCCGGTCTTTGACGAGAATGGCCATGTGGTGGGCATGTTGCTTCCCCAGACCGAGGCGGACCGCAAACTGCCCGAAGACGTGAGCTTTGCCCTTGATGGAAGTGTGATCCTTAAGGCGGCGCAAGACGCAGGCTTGGGCAGCAAACAGGCGCAAGGGGCCACGGGCCCGATCGCGCCGCGCGATCTGACGCTGCGCGCGCAGGGGATGACCGTCTTGGTAAGCTGCTGGGAGTAACGCGGGGGGCTCAGCCCCAAGCGACAAAGACAAAGGGCGGTGCCATCGGCGCCGCCCTTTCGCGTTTCAAGCGCGCCAGAACTTGGCGGTGAACATGACGTAGACCGCAAGCAATTCCAGTCGCCCGATCCACATGGCGATGATCAGAATCCATTTCGCCGTGTCGTTGAGACTGCTGAAATTCCCCGCAGGGCCGATGATCTCTCCCAGTCCCGGGCCGATGTTTGCCAGTGCCGCCGCTGCGCCCGAGACGGAGGTGACGAAATCCAACCCCGTCAGGCTCAGCGCGACCGAGATCAGGCCGAGCGATACGACGAAGAACATGAAGAACGACATCACCGAGCTCAGCACGTCCGCCCCCACCGGGCGGCCATCATAGCGCGGGGTAAAGACGCCATGGGGCGAGCGGATCCGCCGCAACTGCGCGCGGATCGAGGCAAAGAGCAATTGATAACGGAAGATCTTGATCGAACAGGTGGTCGAGCCCGCGCAGCCGCCGATCAAGCCAATGAAAAAGAACAGCGCCACGGCGAAGCTGCCCCATTTCATATAATCCGCCGACGCATAGCCGGTGCCCGAGATGATGGAGGTGATGTTAAAGATCGCTTCCCGCAAGATCCGCTCGGACTCGTAGGTCGTGCCGCTGCGCAGGACGAAAAAGACAATCACCACCAGAAAGATCAAGGTCATGAAAAAGCCGCGCACCTGCGGGTCGCGGTGCAGGGCTACGGGGTTGCCGTTGATAAGCTGCACGTAGCGCACGAAAGGCAGGGCCGCGAGGATCATAAAGATCGCCGCGACATATTCGGCGGGGCCAGAGAAGGTGCTGAACGAGGCATCGTAGTTGGAAAATCCCCCAGTCGATACAGTGGTCAGTGCATGAACCGTCGCGTCAAATGTGCTCATCCCGAGGGCAAGATAGCTCAGCATACAAGCCAGCGTCAGCCAAAGGTAGATCACCGAAATCTGAGTCGCGATTTGCCCCGCGCGGGGCAGGATTTTTCCAAAGGTGTCAAAGGATTCAGATTTGAAAATCTGCATACCACCGACCCGCAACTCGGGCAGGAACACCATGGCGACCACGACGATACCGATGCCGCCCAGCCATTGCAGAATACCGCGCCAGATCAGCAGGCCCTTGGGCAGGTCTTCCAATCCGGTCAGCACCGTGGCCCCGGTGGTCGTCAGCCCCGACATCGCCTCGAACATCGCGTCGGTGACGCTGGCATCGGTCGCGCCCAGCACGAAGGGCAAGGCCCCGAACAGCGGCAGCATCAGCCAGACGCCGGTGGTGAGCATAAATGTCTGTTGGATGGTGAGCCCTTCGCGGACCCCATTGGCGCTGGCAAGGGCGATCATACCGCCGCCCAACGTGGTGATCAGCGCGCTTTCGACGAAGACCCACCATTGGCCCCGGCCCTCGGCCAGATCGACCAAGATCGGGATGATCATGGCAAGGCCAAGCACGGCCACCAAAAGGCCCACGACATATCCGACAGGTCGTATATCCAACATGGGCGCAGCGTTGGCTTGGCCGCTCGTCGCTGTCAAGCCGAGACGGGACCGGGGTGCGATTTGGCCCCGGTCCGTGTCGTCTTAGATGTAGTAGAGGTCTTTGAAAACGTGGTGAACGATGTCGTCACGCTTGATGCCCATGGCGGCCAGTTCTTCGTCGCTTTTCGCTTGCAGGCCTTGGACCTGCTCAAAACGGCGGTGGGCGGTGGAGCCCATCATGATGCCATGGCCGATCCCCGCAAAAAAGCGACGCAGACCGGCGCCGGCGCGCCGCAGCCCTTCAAAGGGAGAGACGGAGTGGGCGGGATGAGCAGTGCTCTGGTAGGTCATCTGATTGCCTTTGCAATTTCCAGTATTTCGATGACCGTTAGATAGGCAATGCTGCGCCGCAGCAGAACCGACGTTTTCGCATAGCCGCTGGTCGGGACTTGCAGGGCTGACGGGGCGACAATCGCCATATCTGCGCTAAGTCACCCGGAATGCCCCGCAAAGGGGCGCTGCGCGTGGTGCGGACAACCATCGCGCGACCACTGCGCCGCGCCGGGTCAGCCGACGTGAAAGAGCGTGTTGAAAAGCTTGGGGTCGATGCTTTGCGCCGCGAAGGTCTCACCTTGGGTCAGCACGCTGATCGCATCGTGGCTGTGCAGGCTTTCTTGATGGCTGGCGACAATGCGGAAATCCCCCACCCGGCCATCGGCCAAGAGTTGCTCGCAAAACAGCCGCGCGGCATCCTCAACAAAGATCGGATTCGCGGCGTTGAGTTCGGCGAACGCCTGTTCGTCCTCGCGCTTGACCATGACCTGCGTCTCGGTCGGCACGGCGCGGCGGCAAATCTCGATCAGGTCTTCGAACCACAGGCAATCGCCCTCGTCCTGCGTCTCAACCGAAATGCGCGCCACGGAACGCTGCGAATGCGGCGTGGCCAATTGCCCGCGCGTTTCCCGCGCGTGTTCGCTGAGTTCCAGCGAACAGGGGCAGGTGCTGGAATAGACGTAATCAAGATGCACGATCTTTTTGCGCTCTCCGTCCTGCTCAACCAGTTCCAGCGCGATGTCATAATATTGATAGCCCGTCAGCCCCGAGCGCAAACTGCCGATCTTCATTGGAAAAGAGAATCGCATCTGAATCCGCGCGTCCAAGCTTTCGAGATCGGTCTTATAATCATCCAGCGCCGCTTCGATCACCTCAAAGCTAAAGGTCGCCTCGGCGTGGCGGTAAAAGCTGCGCATGATGCGGGACATGTTGATGCCCTTCTTTTCCGCATCAAGCGACACCGAACCGGTCACAGATGTTTCCAGCCGCATATCCCCGCCCTCACGGCTGCGGTAACGGATCGGTAGGCGAAAGTTCGAGATGCCGACATGCTGGATCAACTGCTGCGCCCCGCGGATCAGGCTGGAGGGGCCGTTTTGCAGATCCGGCAGGCTGGCGCGGTAGTTGTCGCCCGCGGTGAAGTCCTCGGGGTAGGCACGGCTCAGTGCCGGGTAGTCGGCGGGCGCGAGCATCCGCGCCATGGCCGGGTCAAGGGCTGCGATCTCTGCAGGGGTGGCCGTTTCGGCCCAAGCGCGCAGGGTGGCGAGCGCAGCCTCCGCCGCGCTTCGATCCGATGTTTCGGACATCTCAGTCACGATGTTCATTGCGCGGCCCTCCGGTCTGTCGTCCTCAATGTATGATGCGCGGGGCAAAAATGCCACCGCGCCTGCGACACATCAGGTCAGGCTTGCGCCGCCGCGTCCAAAGCTTGCAACAGATCGGCCTTGAGATCGCCGGTATATTCCAGCCCCACGCTGATCCGAACGAGGCCCGGCGTAATGCCTAAAAGGTCTTTGGTTTCCTGCGGCAAACGCTGGTGCGTCGTGGTGGCCGGATGGGTCACGATGGTCTTTGCATCGCCGAGGTTGTTGGAGATCACCCCGACCTGCAATGCATTCAGGAAGGCGAAGGCCGCCGCTTTGCCGCCCTTGAGGTCAATGGAGAGTACCGTGCCCCCTGCCCCCATCTGCTGCATCGCCAGCGCGTTTTGCGGATGCGCGGAGAGGCCGGGGTAAAGCACCCGCGCCAGTTCGGCGTGGCCCTCCAGCGCTTCTGCCAATTCCTGTGCGCTGGCCGCCTGTGCCCGCACCCGCAGGTCGATGGTTTCCAACCCTTTGAGCATGATCCACGCTGTAAAAGGGCTCATCGAGCCGCCGGTGTGTTTCATATAGGGCTCAAGCGTGCCGCGAATGAAATCGCGGCTGCCCAGCACCACACCGCCAAGCGCGCGGCCCTGCCCGTCGATATGTTTGGTCGCCGAATAGACCACCACATCCGCCCCCTGCGAAATCGCGCGCGAAAAGACTGGAGTCGCAAACACGTTATCGACCACCACCAGCGCGCCCTTGGCATGGGCCAGTTTGGCGACGGCTTCGATGTCGATCACTTCAAGCGTGGGGTTGGCGACGGATTCAAAGAACACGGCGCGGGTGTCCTCGCGGATCGCGGCCTCCCATGCGCCCAGATCGCTGCCGTCGACGAAAGTGACCTCAACCCCATAGCGGCCAAGGATTTCTTCGAGCACATAGATACAAGACCCGAATAGCGCCCGGGCCGACACCACATGATCGCCCGCCTTCAGCATTGAGATCAGCGCGCCCGACACCGCCGCCATGCCGCTGGCCGTGGCGAATGCGTCTTCGGCCCCTTCCAGCGTGGCGATACGGTCTTCGAACATCGCGACCGTCGGGTTGCCGTAGCGGGCATAGATGAACTCATCCGGGCCAGTTTCCTCGAACCGGGCCTCGGCCTGTTCGGCACTGTCATAGACGAACCCTTGGGTGAGGTAGATCGCCTCGCTCACCTCGCCATATTGGCTGCGGCGGGTACCTGCGTGGATCGCTTGGGTGCGCGCGTGACGGTCGTTGCTCATCTATCTCATCCTTCTGGCCCGACCTTGCGGGCATAAAAAAACCCCAGACGCGGCCAAGCGAAAGGGGTCTTTCATCCTGACCTTTTAGCGGCATGTTTAACGTGGCCCACAATCCGGTAACAAATCGCCACGCGGGGTGGATTACGCCGCGCGACGCTGCAGGTCAACAGTTTCGCGCGGGCATGGTTTAAATTCGGGTCAGCTTTGATCTTTCTTCTCGCCGTAGGCTTCGAACAGCTTGCCCTGCGCCATGAAGAAAACGAAAATCGCCGCCGTCAGGCCGAAGGTTTTGAAATAGACCCATGTGTCGGTCGAAAGGAACCGCCAGATTAGCTCATTCGCCAGCGCGAGGCCAAAGAAGAAAAACATCAGCCGCTTGGTCAGCAGCATCCAGCCCTCATCGCGCAGCGGCATCATCTCTTCCATGACGTATTTCAGGTAGGATTGCCCGCGCAGCAGGCCAACCGCCAAAAGGCCGCCAAAGAGCACATAGATCAGCGTCGGTTTCATCTTGAAAAAGCGGTCGTCGTTCAGCCAGACCGACAGCCCGCCAAAGATCACCACCAGCACCACGGTGGCGACCTGCATCCGGCTCAGCTTGCCCGTCAGCGCCCAGAGCGCGCCGGTCGACAGCACCAGCAAAGGCACGAACATCGCGGTGACGACGATGAAGCCATCGTATTCGGTCCCGCCAATGGTATAGGTGTTATCCTTCAGCCACAGATAAGCGACGAGGAAGGCCAGCACAGGGCCATATTCCAGCGCCGCGCGCAGCATTGGGTTGATCTCTCTTGGTTCTGACATGCCTGTTCCTTCAGCCGCCCATTTCAACAATCACCGCCCCGGCCGCGATCAGCGCCATCAGCGCGATGCGGCGCGGGCCGACGGTTTCTTTCAGCACCAGCACGCCGATCAGCGCGGCAAAGACGGTCGAGGTCTCGCGCAGCACTGCCGCCTCGCCCACCTTATCAAGCCGCGTGGCCAGCATGACCGACCCAAAGCTCGCAAAAGCGATGAACCCGCCGATCACGCCGCGCAGCATCAGCGGCGCCACCTCGGGTGGGTTCTCCATCCGGTGCCAGCGCCGCCATGCAATCACCGGCATCACCAACCCGTCGATCATGAAAAACCACGCGAGAAAGGTGAACGGGTCCGCCGTGGCGCGAATACCGTATGCGTCATATGTGGTGTAAAGCGCCACGAACAAGCCCGTCAGCACCGCAAGCCCCAAGGCCGCGTGCAACGTATCGCGCGCGGCGACGAGATTGCGCAGATTATAAACCGCCAGCCCGAAAATACCGCTCAGCAGCACGGCCACGCCGAGCCACTGCACCGCGTTGAAGCGCTCGCCAAAGATCAGATAGGCGCCGACCACGGCAAACAGCGGCCCCGTGCCGCGCACCACCGGGTAGACCACCGTATAAGCGCCCTTGGTATAGGCCCAGGCTTGCAACAGCTTGTAGATCACATGGATCACGAAGGCGCCGAGGAAGATCACCCACATATGCGGCTCGGGCCATGGCACGACGAACAGCGCAAAGGGCGCGGCCATCACACCATAGGAGACATCAATCGCCCCGCGTGTCAGCCACGGATCATGCCGCCCCTTTTGCAACGCGCCAAAGACGGCATGTAAAAAGGCCGCCGACAGCGCCAACCAAAGCGCCGCGGTATGGCCCGCGGGCGTGCCTTCGATCGACAGGATCCATTCGGTCATCGCGGAACCACCACAGCGGCGAGAGGTTTATTCCTCAAAACCTTTATCACCAACGGAAATTTCATGTTTGAAAGCCTGCTCGCCGATCTGACCAACAGTTTTTCCAAAGTGCCCGTCACTGTCGCTGCCGCGCGGCTGCTGATGGCCGCGTTTCTGGCGGGCGTTGTGGGGTTTGAGCGCGAGCGGCGGGACAAGCCTGCGGGGCTGCGCACCCATATCATGGTGGCCATCGCGGCCTGCCTGTTCATCATCATCGGGCAAGAGCTGGGCAGTCTGGAGTTCGGAGAGGGCGACCAGATGCGCTTTGATCCGCTGCGTTTGATTGAAGCGGTCACAGCGGGCGTCGCCTTCCTTGCCGCGGGGATCATTTTCACCTCCAACGGCGAAGTGCGCAACATCACCACCGGCGCGTCGATGTGGTTGGCCGGTGCCATTGGTCTTGCTTGCGGCGCGGGGCAGATTTTGCTCGCCTGTCTTACGGCAGGGATTGTGGTCAGCGTTCTGACGGTATTGCGCTGGATTGAGCGAAAGCTCGGCACCCACGAGTAATCAGAGCCGCCGCGCAAGGCGACCAAGGCGTCGCTAGGCATCCGTACCAACCAATGCGGCGGCAAATTCATCGGGATCAAACGGGGACAGATCGTCAATCTGCTCGCCCACACCCACCGCATGGATCGGCAGACCGAAACGATCCGCCAGCGCCACCAGAACGCCCCCCTTTGCGGTGCCGTCGAGTTTGGTCATAACCAGACCGCTGACGTCGGAAATCTCTTGAAAAACCTTCACTTGGTTCAGTGCGTTCTGCCCGGTCGTCGCGTCCAGCACCAATAGGGTGTTATGCGGCGCGGTCTCATCCTTCTTGCGGATGACGCGGACGATCTTGGCCAATTCCTCCATCAGGTCGCCCCGGTTTTGCAAACGGCCTGCGGTGTCGATCAGCAGCAGGTCGGCGCCTTCCTCCTGCGCGCGGCCCATGGCGTCGAAGGCAAGGCTGGCGGGGTCGCTGCCCTGCGCTGCAGTCAGCACAGGCACGCCTGCGCGTTCACCCCAGACCTGCAATTGCTCCACCGCGGCGGCGCGGAAGGTGTCGCCTGCGGCGATCACGACCTTCTTACCCGCCGCACGGAATTGCGAGGCCAGCTTGCCGATGGTTGTCGTCTTGCCAGAGCCGTTCACGCCGACCACTAGCACCACCTGAGGCGTCTTGGAATAGATCGGCAGGGGCCGCGCCACAGGCTCCATGATGCGGCTGACTTCGCTGGCGAGCAGTTGTTTGATCTCTGCCACCGACAGTTTCTTGCCAAAGCGCCCTTCGGCCATGTTGGCGGTGACCCGTAGCGCGGTGTCAACGCCCATGTCGGCGCTGATCAACAACTCTTCGAGCTGTTCGAGCATCTCGTCATCCAGCGCGCGGCGCAGAACGGGCTGCGCTGCGCTGCGGCCCATCAGACGGCCTAGAAGGCCCGGCTTCGCAGGGGCGGCCTCTGCTTCGTCAAGCGCAGGCGCGACCGGGGTCATGGCTTGGCGCAGGTCCACGGCGGGCGGCACTTCGTCGGGGGCCGGAGCGGGGTCGGGGGCCGGAGCGGGGACTGGATCGACCGCTGGCGGCACCTGCTCGGGTTCGGGCGTGGGCTCCGGGTCTGCGGGCTCAGATGGCACCGCTGGCGCGGGCTGAGGGGTGGGCTCGGGAATGGTGACGGGCTCGGGCGTCGGCTCGGGCGTTGATTCTGGCATTGGAGCGGGTTCGGGGGTTTCCTCCTCCTGCTCAGCTGCCAACATCGGGCCGCTGTCGTCCTGCCCATCGGGCATCACATCCGACGCCGCGCCGGGCTGGTCCATCACCGCATCCACGGGGGCCGCTTCGGCCTCCGTTTCGCCGCCATCGCTGACTATCGCCTCTAGCCCCTCGTCGATCTTGGACGAGGATTTGAACAAGCGGTCCTTGAGCTTCGTGAAGAAGGCCATCGGCGTCTCCCATGCAGTTTCGTCTTGATCTATAGGCTTGCCCGCGCAGATGGAAGGGCGCCTAAGGCAGATCAAGGCAACCGAGAGGGGCCGCGGTTAGATTTCGTCGGGAAAATGCTTCATCACCAGCCGGATCGGGTTCGGCGCCGCCTGCCCCAACCCACAGATCGAGGCATCGACCATCGCGGTCGACAACTCCTCCAACAACCCTTGATCCCAGCGGTCCTCTTGCATCAGCTTGACCGCCTTTTCGCAGCCCACCCGACAAGGCGTGCATTGGCCACAGCTTTCATCCTCGAAAAACCGCAGCATATTGAGCGCGGCCGCGCGGGCGCTGTCATGTTCAGAGAGAACAACCACCGCCGCCGAGCCAATAAACGACCCATGCGGTTGCAGCGTGTCGAAATCGAGCAGCACGTCATCCATCGAAGCAGGCAACAGGCCAGAGGACGGCCCGCCCGGCTGGTACGCCTTCAGCACATGCCCCTCTGCCATGCCCCCCGCTGCCGCGATGATGTCGGTGATGGTCGACCCCGCGGGCAGCAGATACATCCCCGGCTGCGTCACCCGCCCCGAGACCGAGTAGCTGCGCAGCCCCTTGCGGCCATTCTTTTCGGTGGCGTTTAGCACCTGTGGCCCTTCGCGGCAGATGCGGGCGATCCAATGCAGGGTTTCCACGTTATGCACCAATGTCGGACGGCCAAAGACCCCCACCTGCGCCACGTAAGGCGGGCGGTGACGCGGCAACCCGCGCTTGCCTTCGATGCTTTCGATCATCGCGCTTTCTTCGCCGCAGATATAGGCGCCCGCCCCGCGGCGCAGATCGACATAGCCGGGGGTGATGACGCCGGCATCCTCCAACGCCGCAATCTCACGCCGCAGAATTTCCAGCACCGCCGGGTATTCGTCGCGCATGTAGAGGAAGACTTTTTCGGCCTCCACCGCCCAAGCGGCAATCAACATGCCTTCGAGGAAAAAATGTGGTCTGCGCTCAAGATACCAGCGGTCCTTAAATGTACCCGGCTCGCCTTCGTCACCATTGACCGCCAGATAGCGCGGGCCGGCGTTGCCACGCACGAAGCCCCATTTCTTGCCCGAAGGGAAGCCCGCCCCGCCCAGCCCGCGCAGACCAGCCTCCAGCAGTTGTTCTTGCACCGCCTCCCAGTCGCCATCCGCACGTAGGTTCAACAGCGCCTCGTAACCACCTGAATTCGCGTAGGTTTGGTAATCCTCATAGTCCGGCAGTTGGACATGCGTGTCCTGTACTGCAATCGCCGCCTGAACCTTTTCCGGCGTCGCATGGTCGATGTGATTGTGTCCCAGTTCCAGCACCGGCGCGGTGTCGCAGCGCCCCATGCAGGGCGCGCGCAGCACGCGGACCTGAGTGGGGTCCAGCCCCTCCTCCAACGCCGATTTCAACGCCTGCGCCCCGGCCAGTTCACAAGACAGCGAATCGCAGACGCGGATGGTCAGCGCGGGCGGCGGGGTCTCGCCCTCTTTCACCACGTCGAAATGCGCGTAGAAACTTGCGACCTCATAAACCTCGGCCATCGACAGGCGCATTTCTTCTGCCAAGGCACGCAGATGCGCGGCTGAGAGGTGTCCATAGCGGTCTTGGATCAGATGCAAGAACTCGATCAGCAGATCGCGGCGGCGCGGGCGGTCGCCCAACAGCACGCGAACGTCCTCCCAAGCCGCGTCCTGCACCTGCCGCCCCTTAGGGTGATGCCGCCCCTTGCCCTTGCCGGATTTCCAGACGCCCTTTTGCGGTTCCTGTCCCGTCGCTTTGCCGTGATCA
>VMHT01021982.1_pt1 | contig 10651 bp, 28 predicted proteins | sample 4693611 | NCBI WGS metagenome assembly VMHT01 (sample SAMN12280063, study PRJNA550983) | marine metagenome | isolation source: seawater sampled from same location over 5 years 0.02-0.2 micron viral filtrate | place: USA: collected off the coast of southern California halfway between the port... ...
CCAGAGAGTGCAATAATATAATCTGCTGCGCCGACGGCATCAGCACCCTGGTTAGAACCAAGTGTTCCGCTAATAAATAAATCTCTTTTAAACTCTACCCGAGAGCCTTGAACTTCAATACTTCCACTTCCAATATAAGCCAAATCATTTTCTCCTTATGGTAGAATCGCCGTGGCGTCGTCGTTGAGATCTAAAATAGCCCACTTTCCGCCTGTTGTACCAACGAGGGTAAAGCAGGCGGCTAACGCTTTATGACCGGTACCTAACCCAGCGTTAGCAAAAGCTGCACCGTGACCATCAAGCACCGTGTTGCCAGACACAATCAGGAGCGCCGTGGTGGTGCCACCAGATCCTGATGGAGCCTCCATGCAACGGAAGTGAACAATCTCACCCGGAAACCGAGGAGAGGTAATAGCGAGGGTATGCGTCAAAGGCGTTCCATCTCCGAAAGCTCTGCCTGCAAATACTTCTACATAAGAACTGACGATTGTTGCCTCCGTTACTTCCTCCGTCACTGAGCAATGAATTTTTTGTGATGTAAATGAATGAGCGCCCGAAAGATATAAATTAGTTCCTAAACCACCGCCACCAATATCAATGCTGTTACCATCCATTTTAATACTACCTGATCCAAGATATGCCATGTTATTAAGATCCTATATCCCGATTTAGTGTGCCGGCGGTTGACCGATAAAGAATAGCCCAATGATTTTCTGTGGCGCTCCAAATACACCCAAAGGCGGCAGCCCTAATATTTGTATGTGTACCATTGTTGGAACCTCCGGTAGTAACAGCTTCACCACCAATGAAATTTCCAGAGATAATAACTGTATTGGAGTTGTTAAGCGTTCCGATACCCTCGACTGTATTACTTCCTGTGGATATTTGACTCACAGTGAAATGTACAACCTGTCCATCGTAGAGACCAGAGTTTAGTTTTAGCGTGTGGTCAAAAGGCACTGCGCCTGGAGTTCCACTTGGATGAGCTTGGACTCTTCCAAGTTCCAGTTGAATGTATGAAGCATTAAGAGCCGTTGACGGGAGATCTGAGTTGTTGCCGACTCCGGCGTTAAAAGAACTTGGATTATAAATTATATTTCCGTCAAGCTGTAAAGCACCCTTGCTAGAATTGTTTGGGTTGTACAGAATTCTACTTGCGTCTATAGAAAGACTACCAGTTCCAATATACGTCATGTTTCTTACCTCACTACCTAACTAGTTATAGACAGGAGTAAAATACCGTGAGACCATTTCATCCAAAATTAATTACTGAAAGTGCTCTTAGAGCAGTTGTGAAAGAAGAGATAGCCAATCAGCTATTGATTGAAGAACTGAATTTATTATCTGAGTATAAGCTTAGAAACTTTGCTTTAGATGTTGCTGGCTTATTCCCCGGAGTTGGTGAAGGCGCTGATGTTATCAATGCTGTTGATCTAGCTAAACAGGGAGATTATCTTAGTTCTGCTTTTAGTTTGATTTCTATGATCCCAGTTGCTGGTGATGTGATTGGCAAAGGTGGTAAGCTCGCAATGCTTGGTAGCAAAGCAGCACAGAAAACTGTAGCAGTAGGTGTTGCAAAGGTAATGCCTAAAGCTATAAAGTTCTTCAAGGTCCTTGTTACTAAGTATGGTAAAAAGTTTCCTGCCTTGAAAAAACTCATACCAAAGCTTCAGAAAGAGTTAGAGGATTTTGTCAAGGAAGTAACTGGTGAGACTGTGCAAGCAGTTGCACAAAAAGCAAAAGACGTTAGCAACGATCAAATTAAAAAAGCCCTAGAGAAAAAAGATGATTCCGCCGGGGAACAAGTTCTTAATGGAAAAGAACAAGCCCCTGCATAATTTTACTTGACAAGCAAACACTCCATGCTAATATAACATGTAAGGAGAATAGCATGGCTATCGCAAATCCCGAAGTAGAGTTTCATTTAGATGGTTTCCTCAAGCAATGTGAGGAAATGCTCAATGAACATTATAGTCAACCCAAGTGGAGTTCTTTAGAGGCTCCTGGTATCAAGGTCTATCCTGGCGGAAAATATTATAAGGTTGCCAAGAAAGACAATAGCCATAACGAAAGTGTTTGGTTCTTTGTCAGTAAGGAAGACGGCAACATTTGGAAGCCCGCTTCCTGGAAAGCCCCTGCTAAGAACTTCCCTCGTGGCAACATTCTCAGTGACGTTGCTAAAGATGTAATCGGTGTCTACGGAATCTAAAATGAATCTTGGTAAAAAAGTTAAACTTGTAGGAAAGAGCCGGCACGGAAAGAACCGAGTCCGTGAACAGGGTGAACTCTGGCAAGTGGTCAACGAGAAAAGTAATATAAATTTTCGCACTAATGCACCCGGTCCTTTTCTCCTGATCCAATCAGAATCTTCAGACAATATCCGCTGGGTTAGTATCCAAGGTGATCCTGATTTTGTAGTGGAGATTTTATGAAGTTCGTAATGATGGATATGCCCAACGAGATTAAAGTGGCAATACCCGTTGATGAAGATGAATTGATTGAAGAACGACTTCTGCTTATCTTAAGAGATCAAGCATGGCATCTTTTTCAAACTTATTTTCAAGATGAAGTTTAAAGCTTGACAAAAGATAAATCCGTGCGATTATAAAGTAGGAGGTTCTTGATGATTGATAAAGAGTGGCGTAAGAAACTCAAGGTCGGTGACCTCGTAAAGATGAAGACCGGCGGGATGGCTATCCTCACTGAGGTATTCTTTCGGTTCCCAGAAACTGACCCAGCCTATCCCCACATCAAGATGATTTATTGTGATGACAACACCCCAGGCAGTTGTAGTGCGTGGCGAGTAGAGGAGCTAATCAATGCAAGTCGGTGATCTAGTAAAACGACACGAAGGTTGGCAAGGATGGAAACGCCAGCAACTCGGGCTCGTAGTAAACGTAGACCGAGCCGTTATCAAGGTTCAGTGGTCTGAAGACTACGGGACATTTTCTCACCCTATTACTTCACTGGAGGTGCTCAATGAAAGAAGGTGATTTGGTTCGCATGGAAGGCCAAACGGGAGTTATTGTTCTCGCTTGGGGTGTATGTGATGTTGTAGAGGTGCTCTGGAACGATGGGGAAACCAGGGGACAGAACACCTGCGAATTGGAGTTGCTCAATGAAGCCCGGTGATTTGGTAAAATATAAAGGCAACGGAAAATGCTATCTGATATCCGAGGTACGAAAAATTAAAGGTGAGGTAAGGTACTTCCATTTGGACACCTTCCATCCCCAAAGAGTTTTCTATTCAGATGATGTGAAGGTGATCAATGAAGCCCGGTGACTTGGTAAGAATTTCAAACTGGGACACAGATAAGATGAAGGACTGGAACCCTATTGGTCTTGTCCTGTCGGAACCCGAAGTAAAGAATCACGGCACAACCTGTGTGCTTGTTGACTGGCTTGATTCGCCAGACTCAGGTCCTTACTCAGTCCATCATTTAGAAATCATATCAGAAGCCTGATGTCTTACCATTTTAGATACAACATCGGGGACTTGGTTGAGTTCCTTGCTGGTCGTCAGACAGAAGAATATATTGACCACGAGCGCAAGATTGGTATTATTATTGAGCAGCGTTATGTTTTCACAGCCGACAACAAATTCAAAGTGAGGACACCTGACAAAGACTACTGGATCAGGGCAGACCACCTGACATTATTATCTTCGGGCAGCAAATAAAAAACTTGACAGATACCCTATCCATAGTAATATAACATGTAAGGAGAGAACGATGTCAGTTCAAGATCATATTGAAAATATTCTCAACGCCGAAGGTCAAGGAGCACTTGACGCTTGGTATGTTGCCATCCACGAGCACCCCCAAAATGCTATGGATATCCACGATGAGGTTGTTGATCACCTTGTCGCTAACACCTTTATGTACTAAGGAGAGAATAATGATTACGTCACAAGGTTTCGGTATGGGCGCTCTAGTCAACGTTGACTGGAAGATGCGCAAAGAGTTGGGTATGATTATGCGTCAAAGCAGAGGATACTTTTGGGTTGTCAAGCGGCTCCACACTGGCGAGAACTTGCTCGTCCCCGAGCGGGATATGGAAGTGCTCAGTCCAGCCCGTCCAGCGGCTAAATAAAGCTTGACAAACAACCTATCCGTAGTAATATAAGGTATAAGGAGAGAGACATGTTGTACGGAAAAGAATTAGCCAAGTCAATCCAGAAACGCTGTAAGATTCAGCCAGGTATGTTGGTCAAGTCCACAGCCGGAACCACGGTAAATAAAGTTGCCCTCGTTGTCGGTCTGTCCCCAGCCTGTAGGTTTGACCGAGACTACGAAGGAGCAGAGGACCATATCTTCTACAAGTGCCAGCCTTTTGACGGCACGCCAGACTTCGCAGATTATGTAACGAATATGGAGCAGGTGTCGTGAAAGTTGGACAGATTATAAAAATAACCCCACAGGGCTTGAAAAACTTTGCTCCCGGTATTCGCAAGAAGCTGGACGGCGAACTTGGTCTTGTGGTTCAAGAAAAATATGACTTGTCCTATAAGCTGGACAAAGACAAACTTCCAGAGCACATTAAAATTTATCCAGCCCTTGTAAAGTTTGAGTCTCTCCAGAGCATGAACTTTCTGGACATGGGATCCGTTATGGTTTTCCCGGATCAAGCAGAAATTATCAATTAAAAACTTGACAAATACTGTATCCGTGGGATTATACATATGTAGGGAGAAGAGATATGGGTTATCGTACTAATCAATGTCAGCAATGTGGTCAATACGGACACAACCGTCGAGGTTGCCCACAAATCAAAGAAGCTCATGCCAGAGTCGAGAGGCTTGCTGAGAAGTATGGCGTTTACCGCTTGGAAGATGAGCTTGCCTACGCTTCCACTCAGTGGATCAGCAGGATCAACGAGGCCTCCAAGATTCAAGACGCCGATGAGGATGAAATCTCCTGGCGTGACCGCTGGCACTGGGAAGAGATTGAGACCCGTAAGATTGCTCAGGTCCAGAAGAATGCTCGTGGTCGCCAGTGTGGCTTCTGCGGTGAGCGTGGACACAACGCTCGTACCTGCCCAGCCAAAAAGCAACATCGCAAAGATTGTGATGCGATGCGAGGCTTGGCTCACCGAGTTCTGGCTGCCTGCCTCAAGAAGGCTGGCATCGTGCCTGGTGCTTTGATGCGCAAACGAGACTGGAATTGGAAGACCGACGACTATGCTCAAATGATGTGCGTAGTCACCAGCATTGATTGGGACCGAGTTGCGGAGCCTGGCTACGATACCCCCCAAGGCTTGCCTCGTAACGCTGACCGCTGGTTCAAGGGTGCTATGATTCGGGTTCGGATGCCTAACGGCGATGAGGGCTTGATGCGTATCCCGCAAAACATCAAGCAGCAAAGCTCCTACAACTACTACGATCAAAACGATGAGTCCTGGGGACTAGTCAGCGGTGTTATCAATGGCAACGTCAACAAGAACCAAGGCTGGATGGGCGACAACGTGACGCTACTCAGTCCAGAGGCCGGCGGCGTCTACTCCTACGGGCATCAGATTGAAAAAGGTGAGCGTATTGTGGACCAAGACCTTCAGCCCGAGATTGATGAGCTTATCAATCAGGTCAGTCAGTGGCGGGATTACTAAATGAAAGCCGGTGATTTGGTTCGGATTAGAAAGACGGCTATTGACCATATGTCTACCAACTGGTTCATCTGGCACGCCGAACATATGACTCCGCTACTTGTTATTGAGGAACTTAATAAATCATTCATGAAAGTTCTCAAACCCAATGGCGAATCTATCTTTATTCACAGAAGTCACTTAACGAAAAGAATGTGGTAATGGAACGAGAGACTTACAACTCCCGGCTTAAAACAAACCCCGAGAATATTCCTCTAGGAAGTTTACTCCGGGTTAAGAAGCATTGCCGGAACAACATTACCATCCGTAACAACGGCGAGTATGGTATTTTGGCACCAAGTATTAATGGAAAATATATTACACACGATGTGTTGTTTCCCAACGGAACCCGCTGTATTTATATGCCCATAAACTGGGAGGTGGTGAGTCATGTATATTAGTGATAAAGAATGGCAAGTTCAGCAGCCTGGAACTATTTTACGAGCCCGCCATTCTCCTCACAACGGAAAGCTGGCTCTGGTTCTTGCCAAGTCTTATGCTGGTCGTATGCCAGAGAATGGCTACCCTCCCTATCGCTATGTTAATATGCAGTGGTGCTCCACTGGGGAACGCTTCACAGAACTTTTAATAAATGCTAATAATTGTTTTGACATTGTGAGTTGTGTGGAATAAGCAATGTTTTATTTCTATCTACTATATGAAACGCTATCCTCCTGCCGCCGGCATTCTTGTATTTAGGCTATTTGACAATGGTTATCATCTATTAGTCTTACATGGTTTAGACGGTCGTTTGGACATTCCTAAAGGGGTGTGTGATTCTGGTGAAGACACACTTACAGCAGCACTACGAGAGACAGAGGAGGAAGCAGGCTTAACAGACCTGCTTTTCCCTTTGGGGTATATTAATGAGTGTTTTGATTCGCTATATACCTACCTCGCTTTTACAAAACAAGATGTAGTAATAAGACCCAATCCTGCATCAGGGATCACTGAACACACTGGACATGAATGGATGGACTTAGAGTCTGCAAAAAATGCAGCCTGGTGTCCTTATCTTAAGAATAGTGTTGATTGGGGTTTATTCTATATTAAAAACTATTTAGAAGAGCAACAATAAGATAATCTTTGTTTGAGGTATATCAACGTATGAAAATTACATTATCCAACTTAAGAGAAATTGTAAAAGAAACTATCTCTGAGATCGACCCTGTTCAAGCCCTTGACGAAAAAGAAGGCAAGAAAGATGCTTGTTATTACAAGGTTAAAGGCAGGTATAAGGTTTGGCCATCAGCATACGCATCAGGTGCCTTAGTTAAGTGTCGTAAAGTTGGAGCCTCAAACTGGGGTAACAAAAGCAAGAAAAAAGAATCAGTAGATCATGATCTTCTTAAGCAGATTGTTGAAGAAGAAGTAGCGAAGCTAGCAGAAAAAAAAAGTAACCCCCGTGTCCCAAGAAAAAAAGGACAGAAAGCTAAGTCAAAAAAACACAGCGATCTTTACACGGATGAAGACCCCAAGGGAACAATTCACGGATTGAAATTTGCTACTGAAGCTGATGCAACAAAAAGTGTATCTAAGATTAAAAGCTCTGGTCGCTCACACGCTCACAAGGTTCAAGCCGCTGTCGCCATGGAACAGAGAGCTAAGGCTGCGGGCAAGGCTAGTTCCGCTGCTGTCTACAGAAAATATATTAACTCTGTAAAAAAAGAAGAGAGCCTCGATGAAGAACCGATTGAGGAAAAAAAGAGAAAGCTAACCAAGAAACCATCCTCTGAAACAAGTCTGCGTGACTGGTTTGGGCGCAAGGGTGCAAAGGGTAGTAAAAGTGGCTGGGTAGATTGTAACACCTGCCGTAAAGATAAGAAGACAGGTAGAAAGAAATGTGGTGCCTGTGGTCGAGAGTCAGGGGAATCACGCTCAAAATATCCGAAGTGTAGACCTACACCATCAGCTTGTGGTGATAGAGGCGGCTACGGCAAAAAATCAAAGGCAGGGAAAAAAGGATGAAGATAAATAAATTTGATTTACAACAAATTATTAAAGAAGAAATTCTTAGAGAGGCTAGAGAACTCAAAGGGGACCCCATTGAAATCTATGGGGGTTTCCTTAGAGCAGATCAAAAACTTAGTCAACTAAGCAAAGATGTTAAAGATTTCCCAGAGGACGTTGATAGTACTATTGCAAGCTTGAAACAAGATTTAGAAACTCTTAGAAAACAAGTGCTGGGGATGTAACATGAAAAAACTAATGACAGAGTGGCGACAATTTCTAAAAGAAGAAGTCTCAAGTGTTCTTGATGAAGACAAAAGTCTGGTAGGAAAAATAGTAAAACTCCCTCGTGGATTATTTCCCGCTAACAAAGGCAAAGTCCTATCATTTGATGGTGAGTCTTATAAGGTAGAAGTAACCGATAAGAGAGATAGAACAAGCGTTGTTACAGTTGGACGAGCAGCTATTAAAGAAAATTTGGAAGAAGAGTATTATCATATCTCGGATGCAACCTACGATGACGGCACCCTTGCGGAAGACTTAGAGTTTTGGGATGACGTCATTGTAGAAGCAGAATATCAAGGACGTAAGGTTACTCTCAACAAGCCTATGCAAGGCGATGTAAAGAAGTCAAAAGTATATGTTAAGAATGAAAAAGGAAACGTAGTCAAAGTAAACTTTGGTGATCCTAATATGAGGATCAAAAAATCAAACCCAGCACGGCGGAAGTCTTTCCGGGCACGTCACAATTGTGATAACCCTGGTCCTAAGACAAAAGCACGCTACTGGTCCTGTAGGGCATGGTAATGAAAAAACTAATGACAGAGTGGAGAAATTTTCTCCAAGAAGAAATTAAAGTTGTTGTCGGAGCAGCTAAAAAATATATTTGCCCACCAGCAACTCAAGATTTAAAACTCAATACTAAAAACCGTGATGCTGCTATTCACGCAGACCATATCAAGTATGGTCCTCTAAACGTTGATGAACCCGGCGATTACTGGAAAGACATAGCCAAGTATTGGAATACAACTGAGGCGGCTGCCAAGAAGTCACTATGTTCTAACTGTACTGCTTTTGATATTTCCCCTCGCATGAAAGAATGTATGCCTGGTGTAACGTCTGATGAAGATGGGGAACTTGGCTATTGTTGGATGCACCACTTCAAATGCCATTCAGCCCGTGCTTGCTACACTTGGGCTAAAGGTGGTCCGATTGATGAAGATAGTGTCTCTCATGAGTGGCAATCCAAGAGCCCATTTTCGGAAGACTAATATGAAAAAGATAATGACCGAGTGGCGAAACTTTACAAAAATCCACAAAGTAAACGAAAAGATTTATAAGCAATATGCCTCCCGTCTCAGCGAAGAGTCGCAGGATGTTTTTTGGAATTTGTCGGAAGACCAAAAAGTATTTGTTGTTGAAGACTGGGTAAAGCAGGGACGTCCTGCGCAGCACCTCAACGAAGACAAGATGGCTGACCTCAACGCCGATCAGGCTTACAGTGCGAAGGTCAAAGGTATCAATGTTATTATCAACTTAAAAGATACTGATGTTGAGGCGACCAAGCATAGTAAGGAACGCCAGTTCCGTCACGATGAAAAGATTTCCAATAACGCAATCATCCAGGCAGTGGAGATGGCTATCGGCAAAATCATTCAAGACTATGCCAACGGTGAACTTGGCAACGACGAGCCTTTCCATATTCGCATGGTCGGCAAAGGTAAGGTCCCAGCCCTCAATGTCATAGCCGTTTTGGATATGCGAAAAGGTCCGGACACCATAAAAGTAATCACTGTAATGCGCAAGGACGATTTTAAAACGGACACCTTTGGAAATGGTGCGCAAAAAACCTACACCGTACAAACTCGATGAAACTGATTTTGGAACAGTGGCGACAGTTTCTCCAAGAGGGAAAGTTTGAACTCAAAGGTGATGCTGAGTTTTTTAGAGTAACTCTGCCCGGCATTGGCTACGCACAGGGTCAACAACACTTAAGATTCAAAGAGTGCCAGGCGGACGTAAACGCACTGATGGAAACGCCAGAGTTTCTAGAAGCTAAAGAAAAGTTTGAAGCCAATAATACCACCAAAGATATGGCACAGGACGAAGACGGCAATTATGTAATGAAAGAAGTGCCAGCTAAGTTCAGACCAAGATTTTATGATATAGAAAACGCTTGGATCTCCAACCCTGAAATGCGTGGCAAAGGTTACGGCAAAGAAATATACAAAGCATTTATCGACCAGACAATAGAATATTCTAGATCCTACGGCGGAGTGTTTGTGGGGGCTCATCACTGCACTATAGGTTCAGGAACTTCCGATGCAGCCAAAAGAGTTTGGAAATCGTTAGCAAGAGAATACAACTCCTCGGGCGATGTTATTTTTATAGGACTCTAAAATGAAAGAACTAATGACCGAGTGGCGGAAGTTTTTAAAAGAGTCAAAGCAACTCCCAAATCTTTTGTATCATGGTACCACGGAGGTGTTTGATAAATTTGACACCAGTAAATCAGGAAGAAGAGACAGCGGCAATTTGGGTAGGGGTATCTACCTATCGACTGATAGTGATATGGCTATGAGTTATGCTGAAGAAAATGCTAAACGATTTGACGGAGAACCAGTAGTATTAGAGGTAAGACACAATCTAGAAAATGTGGCTAACTTTAATGACCATGTAAATGATCTGAGACAACTAGGTGTAAACTTCCCACCAAAAGCAAATGACCCCGAACGATCGGCAAAACTAACAGAGTATTTTACAGAGAAAGGTTTTGATGCTGCTAGTATGGGACATGAGGTGGTCGTCTTTGACGCAGGTAAACTAGATATAAAAGGCGTGGGCGATATTCCATCAACCGAGGAAGCTTTTAAAGCTAAAGCAAGAGCCCAAGCCGACAAACTTGGAATACCGTATAAGGACTTAGGATTATGAAAAAACTACTAACAGAGTGGCGGAAGTTCCTAAAAGAAGGGCAAGAGTTCGTAGAGGAGAAATCGCCCTTGTCTTATGACCGTGCCAGCAATATTCAACGACTAGCATTACGAGACGACAGTATAGA
>VMHT01133098.1_pt1 | contig 10651 bp, 9 predicted proteins | sample 4693611 | NCBI WGS metagenome assembly VMHT01 (sample SAMN12280063, study PRJNA550983) | marine metagenome | isolation source: seawater sampled from same location over 5 years 0.02-0.2 micron viral filtrate | place: USA: collected off the coast of southern California halfway between the port... ...
AACCGTAGGCGATCAAAGATCGTATTCTCCTTACTTTCTCCTCTCTCTCTCTAATTGTACAATCAGAAAAAAATGTTGGTAATTTTTAGCGATTATGCTCTTGTTTTGGGTACTTAAAGAAACTGTAATGATTTTCGCAATAAAGTTTTCTATCATTATTGTCTTCTGTAAAAATGATAGTAACTTCTCTTGTAAAAAAAGAAGAAAAAGATGATAGAAAAAAGCAAATTGGATCAAAAAAAAGCAAATGGATCAAAAATGGATCAAAAATATACTGTAATTTTAATTTGCATTTTCTAACTAAAAGATAACTCTCTTATCTATTATGGTAAGGTAAATTACTAGTTCGCCTAGGAGCGTTAGCGACTCATTAAACTTGGATCAAAAATATACTGTAATTTTTTGTAGTAACGTGTATGATATTTTCGATATTGGATAATTTATTAAAATATTCTCATTATATATATTTTTTTTTTTTTTCTGAAATCAGTCTGGAAAAGTGAAATTGATAATATCGAAATATAATCACATTTAGCACAAAAAAATAATGATCATTATTATAAAAAATAGGTATTTCTCTATATTTAGAACAAAAAAATAATAATAATAATTATTATAAAAAATACTTTTTATTATAATTATATAAAAAAATATAGAATTCGTTTTTTTTTAATTATTTATTATTCTATTAAATTAATGGAAGTTACTTTTACTAAGATATATAAATCTAAATTAGGGGACTCACCTGGGTCTAGTGTAAAATATAATAGAAGATATATAGATTTTATAGAAGACTTTATTTATCATAATAGTATTTTCTCTATATTAGATGCTGGATGCGGTGATTGGACCTTTTCTAGAACAGTAGATTGGGGTATTGCTAGGTATATGGGAATAGATTGCGTAAGGGAGGTAATAAATAATAATCATGAGTATTCTACTCCTTTTATAGAATTTGAACATATAGATTTCTATCATAATAGGGAAGTTTTTAATAGAAAATTCGACCTCATCATTTTAAAAGATGTACTACAACACTGGGAAACAAATCAAATAGAAGACTTCTTAGATGATATTGTAAAAAGGGGGAATTTTAAATTTATTCTATTAGTAAACTCATATCAACAATCTCAATTACATGACAGAAATATAAATAATAGATATAAATATGATAAATTAGATGCTTCTCTTACACCTCTCAGGAAATATAACCCAAAAATTCTATTTTATTATCAATATAAACAAATCTCACTTATCGAAAACGGTTCTATGTCTGGCGCTACTGCAAGGATGCGGTAGCACAAGCCTACGAAGAACACTCGTGGACGAAGTCTCCTAATTTTCTTCTTCTTTTATGTCCCTATCACACTCGACACCACAACACCTAATATGCGTACACCTAGACTGTTGTACTGATTTAATAATTAGTGCTAAAGTGGCCCCTCCCGCCGTTATCAGTGCAGAAATACCCAACACATCAATAGTCATACTTAATCAAAAGAAATTTTAACTATAGGATTGGTGGATATTTGTTCTCTTCTTTTTTTCAAAAATACTTGGAATTCACTCATTTTCATGACTTTTCTCTTCTTAAAACAATCTTTCTTATTCTTATTTAACATATAATATGATAATTTTCTATCACTTTTTAATATTAGTTTATTAATTTTTTTATCTGTCATATATTATTATATGTTATTTTTATTAGAGAACTGCCTTGTATGTCTTGATATAGTCATTATAACTGGTAACATTTTGCCGATAATTTTCTATTACAATAAACTGAAATGGTTCGCTAGTGACTAGGTCCTGATACAATTGTCTTCCTTCTCTTCTACCTTCTACATCACTTCTAATTATATAAAAATTTTCATCTAAAATTAATTCTAATTCTTTTAAAGATGCTATTGCATTCAAAAATATCATGTCAGAATTCAGTCGTACTACCCTTGGTATTTTAGTAAGGGATTGACACAGAATAAAAAAATGAAGGGAAAGACTAGGTCCATAGGCACAATGTCTACCGTTTACCGCTAAAGATTCTAATATATTAAATGATTTTGACTTTAACTTTACTGCAAAATCATCTATAATAATTGCTGCTTTTATTTTTATTTGTTCTTCTTTGGAAGCTACTTTATTATATTCATTATATTTTTTAAAATTGTCTACTATGTTTTTTAACTTGTCAATTTTAGTAAATCGTGACTCTTTCTCTATATTGTCGAATCCAGCATTAGTCTCACTAAATAAAAAACAAATATCTATCATGTTTTTATCCTTCATCTGATTTATTAGATATTCTACTAATACACTTTTACCTGATCTTCTCTTACCTAAAATCAATGAATATGAACTATCGCATATATCAGTTACATCAAAGGGACTAATATCCATATACAATAGAAGAAGAATAAAATCCTTTTGATCCTTCGGAATGTTTTTGTGCTAATTTGTAGAATTAATCGATAAAGTGAAATTAATTTTTCCAGACCAAATCCAAATATTTTTTTTTTTTATTATATATACTCCAGAAAAATCAAATTGTCTTAAATCGAAAATATCATACACGTTACTACAAAAAAGTTTTGATACAATTTTTGACATACTTTTTTCTAAAAAGTATTAGAATCGTATAAATTCATAATTATTAAAGGGAGAATTTTCTATTATTCCTATAACTCGTGGATTCTTAATGGCATTCCTCTTACCTAATGGAGTGTGATATGAATGTTTCTCTTCTTCCTCTATTTCTACACCACCCCCTTCTTCCTCTTCTAATGGATCACTACCCGAAGGAAGCGATAGCGTTCCAAATTTAGGTTCTTGTACATTAAAAATACCCTTTCGTTGTATCATTTCTTGTAAAATATATTTATCTAATAATTTTTTATTAAATGGAAAACTATGAGCTTCTATCATTCCTATACTAGTCGCCATTGCTATCGTAGGTATTGACGCTATAGTAAAATCTCTAAAATATTCTTGGTCTCTACCAATATCATTAGCTAATAAAAATTGATCCAATCCATAGGGTTCTAATAAATTACATTTTTCCGCATAGGTCTTTAATCGTGTACTATCATCAAATAATTGCTTTGCTACAAAAACGTCCCAGTCTATAGGTAAGTTCTTGTTTAAGGTAAACTGCTCTTTACAAACTACAGTAGTATTTAATAAAAGTGATATATATTCTCTAGATGTAATAAATTCTAATAATTTATTAGTTTTAACTAAGTCAAAATTTAATTCTGCATCTCCACTTAGTGATCTAATTAACTCTGCGTTTACATTTCTCCCGTTATGCAAAATCTGAATTATTAGTTGATTCATATTATTTGCCTTAATATCGGCATCAAGACAAAGAGGTTTTCCTACATGTTTAAATTCTGCTGTTTTACGTTGGAGTCGTAAAGCAATCATACCAAAAATTATACTAACTACATAACCTATACGCCACCTCCTCCCTAGCACTTGCAGTCTCATTTCTTGTCTATTAATATTAAGCCTCTCTCTCTGCCGCATCCAATCAACTCCTTCCCAACCGACTAAACTAGTAAACGTTGTATAAACCCAATCCGCGAGTGGTTGGAAAACATTAGGAGTATAGGGTACTAAATCAATAGAATTAAATACTCTAATTACATGCGGGCAATTTTTATTAAAACTATCTATATATTCTGGTTTATTTACTATAACCATTGGTGAACACCATGTAATACAATTATTTACTTTAATTTTATCTTCTTCTCGAAAAATATCATTAACATAGGCAAAGTAAAAAAGGCAGCTAATACCCCCACCTTTCGAATGGCCTGAAAAAATCAATGAACTAACTGATCCACTATAAGCATCTATTTCCCTTCTAACTTCATCATATATCATAGTCAGTACTGATAAATATCCATGATGGACTTCTATATCAATCCCATGTCTAAAATTAAGTCTATTTTTAAAAAAATCAGTTTCCGAAAAAAATCTAGATTCTCCAAAAATACTATCAGTATGAGCATTAGCAACCCAATTATTAATCGAATCCATCATAGTCCCCCTAAAAACTACAAATAATGTATTTCCTACTTTATTAAATAGAGTAGCCTCGTTTCTTGGTGACATGCTAGCAGGTAACATAGATTTAGGGAAAAGTTCAAATTGTCCCTCTAGTATCGAAGATAATCTTCCCGAACCCATTGGAAGATTAAGACCATGTTGTACGTTTCTAATTAAATATAAAGATTCTGAGTTTTGTACTTGTTTTTCTGGAGTATCATATGATAATTCACATAGTTCTAAAGTCTTATATAGTAACTCATCTAGATTTTTAGAAGTAACTGCATCTGGTAAGGTAAATGTATTTTTATCCTCTACTGCTCCTGTCTCATTATCTACCGTTGGTTCAGTTGGATCTGTTGGATCTGTTGGATCGGTGGGATCTGTTGGATCTTCGTCTACATCTTCTACTAGATCCATATCATCAACATCACCGCTATCCTCACTAGCTGCAGCAGCTCCACCTAGAACACCTGATAAGATAGCAGCTACTCCTGCCCCAATTGCACCTTTTTTTCCTCTTCCCATGCCCCCTGCCTCTTCTACTGGATCTTCATCTAAGTCGATCTCCTCGAACTCTTCTTCCGCCTCTCGATCGAATCGATCTCTTCGAGCTTGTTCTTCTTCTGCTCGTACTCTCTCTGCTTCCAGTCTTGCTTCTCTTTCAGCTATCTCTATTGCTTCTTGTTCCCTATACTTTTCTAGTAAACCAGTTTCCTCACCTTCCTCCATCGGATCGTCTATGTCCAAGTCTTCAAATTCTTGCATCGGGTCATCAATATCTTCGTCCTTCATTTCTTCCATCGGGTCATCAATGTCTTCGTCCTTCATTTCTTCCATAGGGTCATCAATGTCTTCACCTTCTTTAGTCTCTTCTATATCCTCCCCTCTCTCCTCTCTCCCGAGTTTCTCCTCGGCATCTAATGAATCTTTCAAATCCTTTTCTGCCTTATCAATTCTATCCTTCTCTGCCTTTGCTTCGGCATCTAATCGATCCGATTCTATTTTTGCCTCTGCATCCGCTTTATCCTTTTCGAATTTAATCCTATCAACTTCTGCTTTTTTAAGGGCTCTCTCCGCTGTTAACCTTGATACTTCTGCATCCATCCAGCCCTTCCATCTTTTATTAAATTCTTCTGATGTTTCTACTGAGTCTTTAACTGGTTCACCTGTAGTTTTATCAGCAGGCATCATCTCGGGCATATCCGTATTCGCTTTCCTTCTAATATAGGTTTCAAAATTCTTTGGGTCGAATTCTCCAACATTTTCTGATTTGTATTGTTTCCATTGTTTAAAAACATTAGGTTGGATTCTCTTACCATCTATATATTTTTGACTTACATCTAATCTAACATTGGTGTCTACCTTTGCTAAATCTGCTCTCATTTTGTTGTACTCGGTAACAAAGGTGTCTAATTCTGTCACCGTTGGATTTTTATTTTTTTCTAGTCTTTTATATTCTTCTATATAATCAACTGTTGATTTAGGTTCTAATTTATTATCACTTTCAAATTTTCTTAGTCTCGTTCTTCGTCCCTCTGCCCTTTCCAACAATGCTTGATTTCTTGCCCTAGCCTCTCCCGCGTTTAATTCACTTTTGTATCCGCTCCATGCACTATTAGCAGTATCAGATTCTCTTTGTAATGCATCTATTTCCTCCTTAGGTGCTCCTCTATCTCTTGCTGCTTGTAAATTATCTCTTGATAGATCTCTTGTGGCCCTAGTTATTCTTTCCATACCTTGAACTTGTTGAGTTTCCGTCTGACTATTAAATTCATCTACTAGGGCATCTATTCGAGCCTCCAGTATTGGATCATGTGGTATAGTTCTTCCTTGTCGCTGTGCTTCTCTATATACTTGATCTCGAGTTACTTGTCGTCTACCCGATGCTCTTCCACCTCTCGTCCCAGCTTCACCGGCGACGACAAAGGCAATGAGCATTGTTGCGCTCATAGCAAACTCTGCATCTCCTATCTGACTTCCATGTTTTAGAAGACCTTCCTCATCACCAGATAGGGCGGCTCTTAAAGATTCTTCGTCTCCCGTTAATAAACTAGTCACAGATTTGGCCCAATTTTTAGCATTTCGTTTTGCAGCAGGGCCTTTCATAGATTCCCTCCTTTCATTCTCTGCTTTCAATTCTTCATCTGTAGAAATCCAGGGTCGTCCTCCTCCTAGAAGTACCATATGTCTTCTAGGGGGAAATAATTTTTAGAAAAAATATATATTTCAATAATATAGTTTTTGCCATACTTTTTTTAAAAAGTATATTTAATAAGTATCTGATTCTGCTAATGAATCAAATTCAAAAATAAAGTCGATATAATGAATTGCTCCTGAAGTTGTTGCTGTTGTTTCCGACACGAACTCCACCGTGGCTTTCCTATCAAAGTCAAAACATTTAACATTAAATGCTAAGTTAATGTTCTCTGAACTAAAATTTTGTGAAAATCTTTCGTCTATATTTGCAGTCATATTAGAAAACGGCACCATTAAATCATTAGAAGTAAAATTAGACATTATCTCGTAACCAGTGAAAAAACTAAAATCTACTATGATTCCCCCTAGCAAATCTTTGTCGTAGGTAGGGAATACTTGAGTCGCTTCTCCATTTAGGTAGGCAGTTGCACTAGTTAATAAACTAGGGTTTCTAGTTATTATACATCTGCGTAATGTAAAATTTTGACTATGAAGTGATCTACTCATATTTATATTTTGATTATTTTCAGTTATTCTTACATGGAGTAAAGGCATTATATCTATTACAGATATATTAAATACTTTTTTAAAAAAAGTATAACAAAAATTCTGCCTAATTTTAAGAATTTTAAAAATAAAGTCAAAATACTTTTATAATAAAGTTTTGATACACTTTTCCAAAAGTGTCTGGGTGAGTGTCGGTTCGTCCCTGGTTAATTGGACAATGCTAGGGATAAACGCCCTGTGGCGCTACTTACGCTATAGATAGCAGCGCACCGCTCTACTACATCCACTCGATAGGCAGTAGTCGCAGGTGTACTAATACCTGGAATAGATGCATGGAGTGCAGCTCCGTCCCATGATACAGTGATCTGTGGAGCATTGAGTTCTCTTAAACTTTGGAGTCCTGATAGAGGTCCTGATCCTGAATGATTATATAATCCTGTCTGGATTTTTGCTACATATCTCATATTAGCACTGTCTACAATATCCAAACCTCCCATAGGTGACACGGAAAACCCATCAGCAGTTAATCTACTATAAACTATTTCTTGTTCATTTAAATCACATATTTCCTGCCCAGATGCAGTAAAAGTAAGTCCTTTAATTTCAACAGGATTTCCTAAATATGAAACCATTGCTGCGTTTACACCGGCGTCCGCTGCGACTGCAGGGAGTATAGGGCGTACCAGGATAAAATAGTCCATTACAACGTCAGTATTTTTTAGTTCAACAACAGCACTGCTTGCCGCTGTACCAGTAGTTACCGCGTTTTCATCATAGAATCGCATGGAGCACATGTTCAACTGGGGCGAGCTATAGTTTTCTGCTAAGATAGCACTTGTATCTGCTTCATTATAATTTTTATATTTAATACTTAGATAGGTGTCAGTAATTGCATTAGCTGCTAGTGTACCAGTAGAAGGGTGACCACCGCCTACTGCAGTTGTCGCACCTCCTGCATTAAAGCATTGTCCAAACGTTATTCTAATAGATAAGGGTTCTAAAAACGAAGAAGCTAATTGAGTGGAAATTTCCCTACAAAAACCAAAAGTGAAGGGGATACAGTAGGTATGAGAGGCAGCACCAGTAGATCTACTGTCTACTGCTGCTCTTTTAATAGGGAGATACCTCGAAACATCAAGATCTGAAAATTGGGCTATTAAATCTGCACTAGTTAAAATACTAACAACTCTTGAAGATGATAGTAATTCTACTTTTGATATAATATTTGCAAAATCCCCTCCTTGACTAACGCCTCCTAAATCAGCACCGCCGGTAGTAAAATTTTTCTTCCAATTAAATAGAATTTGTGTGATAATTCCATATTTCATTAAATTAAAATTCATTGTACCACCTGTATCCGACGTACCGTTCGCAAGTTGACACTTAGCCACGGTAGCCGCACTAGCTGGATATATGATTTTTGTACTATAAATATTTGGATTTACTTTGCTATCACTTGCTTCCAATGTATTGATTAAGGCACTATTTGCATTACTGTTGTTGATTATCGAAGTCATGTTTTTATAAATACTTTTTAGAAAAAAGTATGACAAAAATTTAAATATACTTTATACTTTTTAAAAAAAGTATGTCAAAAACTTTATTTTTTTTTATATAATAGTTTTGATACACTTTTTCAAAAGTGTTCCAAAAGCGTTTTACTGCCACGCCACTAATTCGACTCTCCTCCATGTATCAGAAGCTGTACATACGTATAGGTAGGATTCTCCTTGTGGACCATTATCATCCCAACGCCACTCTCCTTCATTGCCTGTATCTGATGTACTACTTGGTGCGTCTGACTTTGCCTTAAAAAATGAACCATTTGCTATTAGATTTCCTGAGCATTGAGTTTCATCATTACATTCTACACCACCACCAAATACTATATCACCATTGTTAGTCCAATCTCCTGTAGTTGTAAAGTCGTCTCCCAATAGATCATATGCAGTTAATTTATCGGTTGCGGTGATGCACATAGTTTTACTAGGTTGAGCTGCGTCACCTGATAGAGTACCATTGAAAAATTTAACACCACCATGGAAGTGGGCTTGTCCAATAGATCCGTCCTCTGGTGAAATTTGACCAAAAGTACTAGTGCCTGTATATGAGTTAGTTCCACTATGAGTATTATTTCCTTGATAGATGTGTGCCCCTGTAAAGGTTAACGGGTCTCCTAATAAATCATAGGTTGTTAATTTATTAGTTGCCGTCCTGCATAATGATTGACTTGGTAAACCCGCATCGCCGGAAATAGAAGAATCTTCAAAATAAACTTGACCCCAATGGTAGGCTTTACCTACACCTCCCGAACCTTGATCATTACCGAAAGTACTGTCTCCAGTATATGTATTAGAACCACTATGAGTATTATTTCCTTCATAGTTTAAATTACCTGTATGATTGTTATCGCCAGTATAGTCTTGTGATAGACCTAAACTAACATTAGGAACGATGCCATTAATTGAAATTTTATGATCTGGATTAGAACATAGAATATCTATGTTTTCATTTCCCATGAAACTATTTCCGAGTGTTAATTTATTAGCATTTAAATTTACTGCTTTATCTCTTTGCATTATATATACTTTTTAGAAAAAAGTATGGCAAAAAATTATAGAAATAATAAAGTGTTTTTTGTTCTAATTCGTGCTTATTTTCGATAAAGTGAAATTCACTTTTCCAAACTGATTTGAATATTTTTTTTTTTTTATTATATATACTCTAGAAAAGTCAAATTGTCTTAAATCGAAAATATCATACACGTTACTACAAAAAAGTTTTGCTACGCTTTTCCAAAAGCGTTTTAGATGAAATTAAGGTAATGGAAATTACATGAACTCCTCTTTAATGATATATTAACATAACTATATCCTGCTGGTGCACCGATGGTAGAAGGCATTGCCAAAACAAAATAGGCATGAGGTACACCTAGAAGATTTACCTTTTGGATATAAGGTAAGGTAGATGGTCCAACATTATATAGTATAGTAGCAGGTATGACTTGAGCCGTCGGGGCCGCTAGTACTGGTATCTGGTCTCCTATACCATGGACACTAACTTTTAAATTATGATAACCATTAACAGAAGTTCCTACCGTTGGACACCATCCTGAGTTTCCTATAGAATCTATGACAAAAGTTAAAGTCATATCCATAGATAACTCATGATAATCTCCAATAGAATTAAGTGCGGTTAGTGGTAGAGTAGTATCTATTTCTTGGATATAGGTCTTAAATACAACATCGTCCCACGCGAATAGGTGAGTTAACCCCAGAGTGCCTCCACCTGCTGGAAAGTTAATTTGCTTTTGGGTGCGATATTCGGTTTCATGCCTCAAAAATGCAGTCATAAAACTTTTAGATAATCCATCATTGAAAACTAGATCATCAGTAGTTAATAGAGCATTTTCTGTAGCAACTGAATTATTAATCTCCAATTTTTCATCTGTTAGATTAGAAGTTGTGATAGCACCACCCATTATTAGATTTGCTTCTTCTATGTGACATGAATCTAAGGTACTTGGATTTGTTAGAACTATATCCGATGGTGTTATAGTAGATATTAATCCACTAACAGTATTAGTAGATATGAAAGCACTATTAGATTGAGTTGTTTCATTATTAGTAAATTCATCTATCACTTTATTCATATAGGGGGTGTATGTACTGTATAAATTATCTGGCGCTCTCATTAGAACATCTCTCATCTCCATATAGGCAGTCTGCATTTGTGTCCAATAACGGGCATCGCCTACTTTATAGTATAGATCTGTAATTTGAGTATTAAATGCTTCGGCTGGATTTAATAAAGTAATTTCCTGTGTGTTAAGTTTAACTTCTTCTGATGTTGTATTGTTTGTTAAAGTAATAGCATCTGGATCTATATCAACAAC
>VMHT01017239.1_pt1 | contig 10650 bp, 9 predicted proteins | sample 4693611 | NCBI WGS metagenome assembly VMHT01 (sample SAMN12280063, study PRJNA550983) | marine metagenome | isolation source: seawater sampled from same location over 5 years 0.02-0.2 micron viral filtrate | place: USA: collected off the coast of southern California halfway between the port... ...
ATGAAATGGAGGAGGAATTTATCATTAATGACCTGGATGAGGAAGTCTTGGATCTTGATGTTGTTGGAAATGAGGAAGTGGAAGCTGAGGAAGAAAATCAATTTGCCTTTGATTTTGGCTTAACTTTTTCCAATACTCAAGAGGTGTCGACCGACAAAATAGTTCATACCCTTTCCGAAGCAGATGATGAAAAGTTCAAAGAAGACGCCTTCATTTCTGAAGCTATTGATTTTGAGTTTGAAGTGGTTGAAGAACTCAAAGAAATCCCTGTTTCGGATATGGAGGAGGTGATGAGTTCACCACAAGATGATTCTCCTTTTGACAAGAAAATCAAAGAAACCGCTACCAAAGAAAATGAAGAAAGAAAGGATCATTTGAAAAAATTCAATCATGCTTTCAAACACAGTGTGAATAAAATTGATGAGCTCGAGAAACAACCCGCTTATAGAAGAATAGGACTCGAATTAGATCAACCCACCTCATCTGAATCAAATGAGTCAAGGTTGTCTGTCGATAGCGATAAAAATGACGACACACAACTGCGATCCAACAACTCTTTTTTACACGATAATGTAGATTAATTATTTTTATGTCTTTACTCAACTCTCTAACTGAAGAACTCAAGGACGCGATGCGTGCCAAAGATTCTCTTAAACTCGAAGCTTTAAGGGCGATTAAATCGGCCGTGCTTTTGGCTAAAACAGCCTCGGCAGGCGGTGCCGAATTGTCTGAGGAGGAAGAAATTAAATTGCTTCAAAAACTGGTCAAACAAAGAAAAGACAGTGCCTTAATTTTTAGGGAGCAGAACCGTGATGATCTCGCCACACCCGAGGAGGCCCAAGCCGAGGTTATTGCAAAGTTTTTACCAGAGCAATTGACCGTTGAAGCCATTGAAAAAATCATTGATAATATCATAGCAGAAACACTAGCCGAAGGCATGAAAGACATGGGTAAGGTGATGGGTATGGCTAGTAAGGAAATGTCGGGTAAGGCAGACGGTAAAACTATTTCCACAATTGTTAAGCAAAGACTTAACGCATAATTTTTTAAGGATTAATAAATATTGAATCGCTCCATAACAGGTGGATGTGTTTTTTCTTTGTTTTCCACTCTTAATTGTTCAACTTCTGTAGAGTCTATTTTATGTATTCTTTTGTGTCCAATGCTTTGACCTTTTGCGATGGGTTTTTTTGTATGACCATCTATAAATTAAAAAAACAAAGGAATAAAATCAAATCTCTAAATTTCATATCATTTTTTTAAGATCAATTTAGTTTTTTTTGAAACTGTTTTAATAATTGGGTAATGCCCTTGCGAATTTCACTTGTGGGTTGGGCAAAATGGTTGACCATTATTGAAAAGACATAAATCTTTCCCTTAGAACTGATCCAATAACCAGAAAGATTGTGGTTGTGTCTTAAGGTTCCTGTTTTGGCGTAAACCTCAGTGAGTTGATAGTCTTTTAAAGTTCCTGAAATATTGCTTTTAGGGAAGTAGTCTTTGATGGTTTCTAGCCCTACTTTATGGTGTATTTTTTTGAGAACTGCAATCAATGTTCGAGGTGTAATCATATTGTAGCGTGAAACTCCAGAGCCATCCACCCATTCGATGGGGTCGGGTAACCACGAATTCCATTGTATTTTGAGTGTGTCAATAGTTTTTTGAATGTTCATTTCACCAAAAGTTTTTTGAGAGATCATAGTCAATAAAGCCTCTGCAATTCCATTATCACTGTCTTGCAGTAATCCTTTGTATAGCACTTTTTTCTGACGAGAATATAATAGATTCCAGTTGGAAACCGAATCCTGTACCAATTTAATTGGATATTTAGTATAACCATTTAGTATCTCTATGAAGAGGCTATCACTTGTGATAAAGGGATGATAAAGGGTGTCTTTTTCCTCCAAACTCTGGGGATTGAGGTAATAACGATTTTTGGATCGTTCACGATGTAAATTTGGTCCAAGGGTGTCCAGAGTAATATATTTTTCAAAGGAATCTGGTATCATTCTAGTGCTGTTGGACGTTACAAAGACTTGTGTAGTATTACCATAAATGGGAAAAGGGCTATTTTCTGCAGCATAATAATAGGGATAATCATCCCATGACCAGCCGTGGCCATGAGCATATAATCTGGATTTTGGAGCATGATACTTCCAGTAATATTTTTGATCAAAAAATAAGGCCAGTTCCGGATCAGGATAAAATGGATGAAACAGCAGCGGATAGCCAGTGGCTTTGAAGTGCATTGTGGAGTCCTTTTCTTTGAAGTAAAGGGCAGGGAGAGAATCAAAGTTTTGTATGGCCGCCAGGAAAGTTAGCAACTTGACGTTGGAGGCAGGAGTCATATAATTTCCTCCCTGATAAAAAGCTTTAGGTTTGGAGATGTTTAAAGCTTCAATACTCAGGGCGATATGTGCTTGTTCAAAGGCCGGGATTTTTTTGAGAATACGTTTAATTTTTCGATTAGAAAAGTGTTGGCCCGAGAGGGATATGCTTATCAATAAAACAAAAAGGGTGGTTGGCCAACTCATTTAATAAAGATAGTAAAAGCCTTCTTTTTTACTTATTTGATGCACTAGCTTTTTCTTAAGTTAAATATTATCAGGGAGATGGAGTTTTGTGGGGTATGATTTGAAAAAGTATTAATAGAGAAGATGTTTCTTTGAGTTGTTTCTCCAACCACTTTGTGATTTATATTTTACAAAATAGATTTTTAAATCAGATTGAGATGGGTAATCTACAAAATGGATTTTCTTATCTGATTGAGAAGGATATTTTACAAAATACCATAACCCCACATTTCCCTTTGATTGGGATTGATAATCTACTTTAAAAACTTTCAAATCTGATTGAGATTCATAGTCTACTAAAAACACTTTTATATCAGATTGAGATGGATAGTCTGTGGTAAAAATCTTTTGTGAGAATCCAATGAAAGGTAAGAGTAGAAAAAAATACTTCATTTCAACAATTTACAAAAAATGGAAAAATCATTACCCCATCATTTTTCCTTAGGGAAAAAAACTAACTCTGATATAAAAACCACTCCGATTAGGGTTTTAGGGGAAGAGTTCTTTCTCAGTTACAAGAAACCTTATCTTTGAAATACTGATACACTAATTGAACAGATAATTCATTAGATAAAATATCAACCCTTCACTTATCTTCATTCTGATACACTTTAATTATTTAACCTCTTAACTGAAGAATCTTCTTTCAAACTATTTTCCCATTCTAATAAATCCTTTTCTGTGATATATTTAGAATGATTAGATACTTCTATCATCTTCAATCCTCTATTTCCTCACCAATCTTCTAAGGTTACTCTATCTACTCCATAGAGTTCCATTAAATCTTTTTTACTCAATCTTCTTTCTATATACTTTTATTTCCTCTTTATCTAATAGTTCTTTAAACTTCATACTATAGGTGTCTTTATCTCCACTTATTTTATACTTTTCAACGTTATGGTATAAGTTTTTCATTTAATCTTAATACTTTTACAATCAACAACGGGGGAGTAGTTCAACTGGATAGAATAACAGATTTCGGCTCTGTTGGTTGGGGGTTCGAATCCTCTCTCCCTCACAAACGTAGAACCCATAAGGAATTGAGGGACCAATTTTTACCCAACTTGTTTTACTTTAGAACCTTACGGGTCTTAATTAAATTTTTATAACATTGAATATCAATGATTTAAAGATGGGGTTCGAATCCTCCCTGAGTTGCATTTTTTAATGTAAAATTATAGAATATGTCTTTTGAATTCATTGGCAAGAATTCCTTTGACGGACTTAAATAATTGGTTTAAACTTGAAAAAGAATTAAATCCTGTGTTTCCCCTAATATAGCATAAGGACTCCCTACTATTAATTATATTTCCATCTGATTCCAAAGAAAAACCTTATACCTTGGTTGGAGGTGTAAACATAGGTTGGGTCAAATGTCATGGCATGAGGATTGCCACTAGTTCGAAGTGCATTTCCATATTCGTCAAAGATTACCTCTCGATCAAAAGGATCAAAAGGACGAGCAATACTATATGACGGCGGTACAAAGTTTAAAATATTTTTGATACCTCCATAATATTCTATAGTGTTGTTCCATGTTTTGGTGAGCTGCACATTGAGAATGCTGAAAGGATCGGAATATGAAGGCCTGGGATCGAGATCCCCCAATTTAGGCAATCTCATGGTGCCTATGGTGGTTCCTGTAAAATCTAATCTTAGACCATTGGCGATCCATTTTTTTTCAATTTTCCATACCCCTTGAAACCGTTCGCTAAGCAAGGGCATCGTTTTGATTCCTTTTTCATCCACATAAGTCTCGATATAGGTGGCTCCAAGATTCATTCTGAGTGCCCCTTTTGCGAATAAGTTTACATTAAGTGATAGACCATTGGAGGTTGATTTACCAGCCAGATTATCGTAAATGATTTTATTGGGATCTGTTTCGTAATCAGGAATAATTTTATTGGAGAAATGGTAGGTAAATACACTAAAATCAAGGTCGATGATTGCTCCTTTTTTCATGTATATTTTTTGAACAAAATTGAGGGTGGTATTCCACGATTTTTCAGGTTTTAAGTCTTTTAAAAAGACCACCTCCCTGGCACCCGTCAGTGCGGCGTGGTCTTCTGTGAAAATATGAGCAATCCGATAGCCTGTACCGGCACTGAATCTGAGTATTGAACTTTTGTCAATGTTGTTGATTTTATAATTTATTCTTGGCGTTAGGATATTACCGTGAACGGAATTACGGTCAAGCCGTAGTCCTAAAAGTAAATTGTTACGGGGATTAATCTTGGTTTGATTTTGAATGAATATTCCAGGTAAATGGTTGATAGAGGCCAAGTTTTGGGTGGAAAAATTATTAAAAGTAGCAGTGGTGTTGTCATCATATTGGGTAAACCTATAGGCCATCCCCAATAGCAATTCATGCTTTGCTATGTTTTTATTCCAAACCAATTGCCCAAAACCTATGGTCTGATCAGCTTTTAATAATGTTTTTCCATAGGCTGCATTTTGATTGTGATCGTTGAAGCTGTATTGGAACGAAAGGTTTTTGTTAAATTGATATTTTCCAAAAAATTCAAATCTACTTGTAAAGATACTTTCTCCATACAATATTTCAGTTCCACGGTGAATGGGCAACCATCCCATTTGTCCACCCCATCGGTCTTCGTAAACAAAACGCGTTGCGATTGAAAATTTATTGGAAAGGGAAAATTTGTTAAAAATTGAAATCCGGTCTTGAAGTGTTAAGTCAGTGAATCCGTCTTCATTGTTATCGATGGGATTGGAATAGATGAAATAATTGATCCCCAAAATCGCAGATGTTTTTTCGGATAATTGATATTTATAAGCCAAATCGGTATTGATCTCTCCCCAAGCTGACACAAAAGAATCGACTGTGAGCTTGTCAGTATTTTCTGGTAATTTTGTGATTAAATTGATTACCCCTGCCACCGCTTCAGATCCATAGAGTGTGGATGCGGGCCCCTTGACGACCTCAATCCTTTCAATTAAGGCTTGAGGGATTCCTGAAAGACCATATACGGTAGAAAGACCACTCACCATAGGGAAACCATCAATTAAAACCATGGTGTAGCTTCCCTCTTGGCCGTTGATGTTGACCGATCCTGTATTACAAATACTACAGTTCAGTTGTGAACGGACACCATTAATACTTTCTAGTGCATCAAAAATAGAGGCGGTCGGATTGGCTTTAAAAAAACTTTGTCTATAAACCTCTACCGGTACAGGACTGTCTGGCTTAGATACGGGCTTTAGGGTGCCTGAAACTACAATTTCTTCTAAAGCTTCTTCCAACTCCAATTCGATCGCTCCAAAGTCTGTACTTCCATTATTTATTTTTTTGATCTGGTTTTTATGGCCTAAAAAAGAGATAATTAGTAGGGGGTTTTTTATATTTGAAAAAGATAGGTTGAATCGGCCTACTTCATTGGTTGAAGTTCCAATGTTTGAATCCTTGACATAAACGGAAGCCGATGTTACAGGTTGACCTTGAAATTGTACCGTGCCCGTTACTCGAAATTCCTGAGATTGGCTCAACTGAAATGCCAATAAAAAAATTAGAAAGTTGAAACGCATCAAAAAGTTTTATACCGCAAAACTAATTTATTAGTTTTGTACTACAAAACACTTTAATGAAAAAAACAATAGAGAAGGAGAATTACCTCAAGACCATTTACAAGATGGAGGAAAAAGAACAATCGGCAACGGTTACTTCTATCAGTAAATATTTCGGTGTAAGTAAATCGACGGTTTCCAATATGATCAAGAAATTGGTTGTGATGAATTTTATTGACACCAAGCCCTACCAGCCCATCCTTCTGACTTCTTTGGGCAGAAAAAAAGCGACAGAAATCATATATAAGCATCGATTGATCGAACTTTATTTGGTTAAGAAGATGAATTTTGATTTGGATGAGGTTCATGATATTGCCGAAGAGATTGAGCATATCAAAAACACCAAATTTTTTAAACGAATTCAGGAGATTTTGGGGCAATATGATATTGATCCACATGGATCAGTCATCCCCAAACAGGATTATTAGTTGATGATTTTTTTCAAGAGTTCCTTTGGCCAATTTTGATATGTAATGGGACGAAGCCATCTGTAAATAGATCCTGGCCCTACGGCTGTGAATCTGCTGTCGGATGATGCGGGATAGGGTCCACCGTGCGTCATGGCTGCTGTTACTTCAACCCCTGTTGGTACGTCATTAAAAAGCAAGCGTCCTACCTTGGATTTAAATACCTGAATCAAGGGAAGAATGCTTTCGTAATGGGTTTCGGGTGCAAAAATGGATCCAGTCAACTGTCCCTTTAAATGAGATACAAGCTTTTCTAGTTCCTTTAGGTTTTTACATTTTACCAGTAAAGAAAAAGGACCAAAGACTTCTTCTTGAAATTGAGGGTTTGCGATAAATTGATCTGCTGAAATTACAGAGAGTTTAGGTTCAACAAATTGATTGTCCCATTGGGCTTTATGGGAAAGAATTTCGATACTTTTTTCCAGACGATTTATTTTATCACTTTGTCGGATATAGTTTTTTTTCAATTCGGGGTTAATCATACATTGTTGACCTAGCCCTTTCAATACATTGGTCAATTTCTCTACAAAATGATCGGTATGGGCTCCATCTACGGTGAGTAACAGTCCCGGTTGAGTACAAAATTGTCCAGCTCCCAGGGCAATGGAATTTCCAATCCTGTCAGCAATTTTTTGACAGTCATTTTCCAAGGCCTTTGGTAGTATTGCAATAGGATTGATACTGCCCATCTCAGCAAAAAAAGGGATGGGTTCCTCACGATTAAAAACGGTTTTTTGCAAGGTATTTCCTCCTAAAAAACTTCCTGTAAATCCAACAGCTTTAATTTTTGGATGTCTGACCAAATCATGAGACAGTTGGTATGATTTTGCATTGAGGTTGGAAAATACCCCATTTGGCATTCCTGTTTTTTGAGCGGCTCTAATGATAGCAGTAGCCACCACTTCACCCGTTCCACTGTGCATGGGATGAGACTTTACAATAACGGGGCAACCCACGGCCAGGGCACTGGCCGTATCGCCTCCAGCAGTAGAATAGGCTAAGGGGAAATTACTGGCGCCAAAAACAGCAATAGGTCCCAGTGGTATATTAGTTTTAGTCAATGTCGGTTTGGGTGTTATGTCTGACTCAGCGGATTCAGTGATTTTATTCCTCCAATCTTCGGTTTCAATTGTTTTGGCAAACAACTGAAGTTGAAAAAGGGTTCTGTCCCTTTCTCCTGTGGCTCGCTCCATATCCAAGCCCGTTTCCCGACAATAAATATCGATGAGATCGTCGCTAATATTTAAAATTTCATCACCAATGGTTTTCAAAAAAGAAGACCTTTGAGTATCCGATAGATCTCGGTAAATGAGAAAAGCAGCATCTGCCAAAGTCACTGCCTCCTCTAATTCTTTAGTTGATGCCGATATAAAAAGGGTTTTATTTTCAATGTTTTTACGGGGGTCAAAAGTTCTAAAATGTTCCTCCCCAAGACCAGACAATCGATCTCCAATAAAATTTTTTCCGGTGATTTCCATAGTGCTTTATTATTGTGTATTCTAATTTAGGGAACTAAGACTGAATTTTTTTATGATGGATATGATTGGGTCTTTGGAATCAGCATTAACTCTGGTAATTGATTTTTTCATTTTTAAAAATGAGTAGAAAAAGTAAGAAAACTCCCAAGGCAAATAGGGCGGGAGATTTCCAGATCATGTTCCAGTCGTGTTCCCCTGTATCCAAAATAAAGATATCCGAAATTTTCCCAGCGATCCAAAATCCGATCAGCATTCCTACCCCATAAGTAGCGAGTGTGATTAGTCCTTGGGCGGCACTTTTGACTTTTTTACCAGCTTTGAAGTCGGTATAAATCTGACCAGATACAAAGAAAAAATCGTAACATATTCCGTGAAGAAGTATGCCTATGATGAGCATAAAATTTTTGTCCCCCACATCTCCGTAGGCAAATAACATATACCGAATAACCCAACCCATCATACCCACCAAAATGGTATTTTTGAATCCGAAACGTACAAAAAAAAGAGGAAGTAAAAGCATGAACAAGACTTCACTGACTTGTCCGAGAGACATTTTTGCCGTGGGGTTATCCATTCCCAATTCTACCAAAAAGGGATTGGCCTGTTGGTAATAAAAGGCCAATGGGATGCAGATCAAAACAGAGGCGATAAAAAACAAAAGAAAGTTGCGATCACTCAATAGCTTCACTGCGTTCCAACCCAAAGCAGCTTTTAGGGTAAAACTTTTTTGATCGCTTCCAAAGGGTGGGGTTTTAGGCAGGGAAAAACTGAAAATTCCTAGAAGCAAGGAGGCCATAGCTACCATTTTAAAAGTATTGGACAAGTCACCTGCTGCGATAGATTCTTGGGCGTCCCAGCCGAAAATATAACTGATAATAATGCCCGAAATAATCCAGCCGATGGTACCAAAGGTTCGTATGATGGGAAATTCGGCAGCTGTGTCTTTCATTTGATTAAAGGAAACCGAATTGACCAAGGCTAAGGTGGGCATATAGACCAGCATATACCCAAATACATAGGGGTAAAAAACAGAGAAGTCCACTGTTTGTGACATGAGATACAACAGTACACTGCCCAGGAGGTGTAAAACACCTAGGATTTTTTCCGCATTAAAATATCGATCTGCAATCAAGCCGATGAAAACAGGTGCAATGATGGCGCCCCATGATTGGGTGGAAAAAGCCATTGCAATTTGTCCACCGCTTGCCTTGAGGTTGTTGCTTAGGAATGTTCCCAAGGTCACAAACCAGCCACCCCATATAAAAAACTGAAGGAACATCATCAATGACAATTGTAATTTGATCGATATTTTCATGAGTTTGGTTTTTAGAAATCCATCTGTATATTTTAATTGCCCAAAAAAATAAATAGGTTCACTATTGAGATTAAATTTAACCGTTGAAAGCTTTTATCTGATTTATGAAATAAGATTTATTTCTCTCCTAAATATAATAATTTTTTCAGATGGTTTTTTGTTGAACATGACTTGTGCAACACTCCCTTGTGGTATAGGTGTTTTATATCGATAGCCGTGACCTTCTTTGCTCAATTTGGATGATCTCCCATTTTTTCGTATATGAGGTAAAGTCTACCACTAGATTCCCCCAACGGGTTTTGATTTCAACCTTTGATGCATAAATTTGAGATCAAATTTAAATTACTACATTGGGTATAAATTATCGCTTGTGGTCACTTTCATATGTCCTTATATGGAAGATGAATCCAAAAAATACATCAAAAATGAAAATAAAATATACTCTACCATTTTTGCTCGGACTATCTATTTTGAGTTGTCAAGAAAAGAAGGTTGCCAGCGATCCCAATGTCATTCTGATCATAACAGATGATCAAGGTTATGGAGATTTGGGTATCCACAACAACCCCAACATCAACACCCCAACCCTTGATGCTCTTGCCCGAGAGAGCATCCGTTTTAATAATTTTCACGTTTCTCCCGTTTGTGCTCCCACCCGGTCGAGTCTGATGACGGGAAGATATTCCCTCAGAACAGGAGTAAGAGACACCTACAACGGAGGAGCAATCATGGCAGGTTCAGAATTTACCATTGCAGAAATGCTCAAAAAAGTCAATTATACAACAGGTATTTTTGGCAAATGGCATTTGGGAGATAATTACCCCTCGCGTCCCAGTGATCAGGGCTTTGATGAGTCACTCATCCACCTCGCAGGTGGCATCGGACAAGTGGGCGATTTTACCAACTATTTCAAAATGGGAAACAGCTATTTTGATCCAATACTTTGGCACAACAACCAAAAAAAAGCCTACAACGGATATTGTTCAGATATTTTTACGGATAATGCCATTGATTTTATCGAAAAAAATCAAGAAGAACCTTTTTTCTGTTATTTGTCTTTCAATGCTCCCCACACCCCTTTGCAGGTACCTGATAAATATTATCAGATGTACAAAGATATTGACCCTTCTGATGGTATAGATGCTCATTTATTGCCAGAAGCTGAACTTACAGAAAAGGACAAAGAGGATGCCCGAAAAGTGTATGCCATGGTGAGTAATATTGATGATAACCTC
>VMHT01129543.1_pt1 | contig 10650 bp, 12 predicted proteins | sample 4693611 | NCBI WGS metagenome assembly VMHT01 (sample SAMN12280063, study PRJNA550983) | marine metagenome | isolation source: seawater sampled from same location over 5 years 0.02-0.2 micron viral filtrate | place: USA: collected off the coast of southern California halfway between the port... ...
AGCTGCTTGTACCTGTGCAGACTTACGATTGAATATGCCACGCTCACCTGATTTACTTTCATACAGTGACAGCCATTCACGCATGAATGTACCCATCTGTGGCTTCCCTTTGTAGGCAACGCTGTTGTTTGCAAGCGCACGTTGTCCTTCGTTTTCCCACCACATACCTGACTTAGCATGAGCCATCTGGTCATCATTCAGGTTTGATAGGCTAATGAGTGCGCTGCGTCTGACCCCTCCGACAACTACAACCTCACCAATCTTACACATGATATCGTGACACTCAATAGGGTACAGCCTACGACCTGCTGCACTCTTGAACTTGTCAATGATAAACTCAAACAATTCCTCTAGCGGTGCTGGGCCGGATGCTCTACCGCCAAATGTCTTGAGCCTTGCACCTGCTGGGCGTACCTCTGATACATCCCACTTAGGAATCTGACCAGCATATAGCAAAGAGATAAGTTCACGTAGAGACTTAGCCCAACCGGGTCTGCTATCACCTACCTTGATTACTGTATCTGTCTGATGCATGTCTTCATTTACAATGGGTAGCTTCTCGATGTGATGACGTTCTACTGAGAAGCCAACGCCAGTGCCGCACATAAGAATGTACATAGTCTCATCAAATGCACGTGCATTATCTACTGGTACATAAGAACAGTTGTAGCCACCTACGTGGCATCTGTCTAGTGCAGGTCCAGCAGTCATCAATGCCCTCATACTGGGCATGATTTCTTGTGTTAGGACAGCTTGCTCTAACTCATTTCTTAATGCATTAGCCAGCTTATAATCATGCTTAGTGAGCAGATGCCCAGTAAGATAATCAAAGTATCGTGTGACTGTTTCACTCCATGTCTCCCTTCTTTGTTCGTCTTCTTTCCATCTCGCATAACGAGACAGAGCAATAAAGTTCTGGTAATCTGTAGGTAAATGGTTACTTAACATAGGGTCACTCCTGTATTGTTCTAATGTTTTTAATGTGTACACCTTCTATATCATAGAAGTATTCTTGTATGCTTTCCTCTATTTCCTCTGCTACATTTTCATCTGCAGGTACAGGATAGTCTTCCGGGTCTACGTCCATAGTGATAAACATTTTAACTCTTATCATCGTAGCACCCTTCTACTTCTGTAATTAGTTTATCTAAGTACCAACGTGCTTTCTTTAAATCCTCTGTGCCATTCTTGTAACGGTAACGCCACACATACTTCATTATATTACCCTGCAAGTAATACTCAAAGCCCTCACCTGTAGCTGCTACAATAGCATCAATGCACTCTATTCCCGCCTGATTGTAGTGGGGTGGTTCATTAACCATGTCATTCTTTTTTTCATCCACTACTTTTATTTTTCCACTTTCTATTTCTTTCATTATATTTGAGTATGATGTCATCAAGCATTACCTTTCGTGTTTGTTTTAAAGTCAATTGTTACAATATTGTCATCACCATAAGTAATGTCTGGCTTCTGTTCTAACTCAATTTCATACTCTTTGTCAATCGTTTCCACTACATAATTGTGGGCTAATTCACGTAAATCTTCATTTACTTCCATGATAGGAATAGTAGAAGCTAACATCTTACAAAAATGCATAATCTGAAAATAGTCATCGTCATTCAAATCATTTTTTTGTGTGAGTATTGCTACATCTATCTCACCGTCCCACACTCCTTTATTGTCTAAGGATGGACGAACTCTGATAACAAAATCCTCTGGTCTTTGTACTGTATATTCTTCATCTGTCATGTTCATTTTCTCCTTTTAATCTTGCCGCCAGCAAACTTAATGAAAGCAGCGTGTGTGTTTTTGCCTTTTTCTTTTAGCCAATCTTCTGGAATGATGCGGTCATAGCATCTAAAACTATACTTATCACACCACTCACCATATGTAGACTTAGCCCCCTTACGTAACTTGCGTCTGCTATTTTCAAAGACAAATCTTATATCAAGATTAGGATGCTGACGTTTAATAGCTAAGTGCTTACGCCTATCTGCAGCAGTGAACATTCCTTTAGTCTCAATAATAATGCCATTTGGTAGTATAAAATCTGGTGTATAGGTTCGGTAGGCTAGGTCTTCCCATTCTATCTTGACACATTCATAACCAAAATCTACATTCAGTTCCTTAAGATAGTCTGATACTTTGACCTCTAAACCTGACCGATACCCATACTTACGTGCTGCTCTAAACTGTTTGAAGTTAGGCGGCATCGTATTCCTCTGAAAGTTTGATGTAAGAAACAATTTTAGGTTCTTTTGCTGCTGATTTAACTGCTGGTAGTTCTTTCATTTCAGGCCAACAATCGTATCTATATGAGCAGAAGTTACAGTTTTTGTTTAGCACAAGATTGCCTGTTTCCTTGCCTCTGAACTTTTCTGGTTCAGGCTCAAAGCATCTTTCAAACTTATTCTCTTTTAGCTTTGCTACTGTATCTTCAACCTTTTCTATTTCTTTATCTACGTCCATCCATTTTGCTGGTACATATTTAAAGTCACCATTTGCTTTATTTACTACCCACCAGCCACCAACTTCCTTGCCTGAAGCCTTTGCATATCCAGCAAGTTGTGCGACATATCCAAAGCCATCACTGCTTGCCAGAGTTTCGTAGGACTCAAACTTGTTTCTGTATGACCAGTCGGAAGCTGATTTAATATCATCAACTGCATTCCGAATGACAATATCATATGTCCCAGAAATATTAGTATCAGACAACTCCAGAGTAACTTTTTCACTGTCTTCATACTGTACTCCTGCTTCTTTTAATAATCCCTTGAAGACAGCTTCAACGATGTCTCCAAGCATCATGTTCATGATAAATGTTGTAGGAAAGGGTGTAGCAACTTCAGGTTTATTTTTTTCATACCACAATTGGCAAGCTGGCCTACCAATGTTGGACATACGTAGTCTAAAGTCACCACTGCGACCACCACCACCAAACTGACGTTGCATAGCTTCCTTTACATCAGACGCTACTTGTTCAATGGTTTCAGCAGATATGGTTGTTTTGCCAGCTACTGCATCTTCCATATATTGATGCAACGACAGTTCAGCAGGATGTTTCATTAGGCTACCTCATCTTCATCTATTTCAATGTCAACTAGGCCATCAACAACATCTACATCATCATCTTCCATTTTAGAGTTTGTTTTCTCTGACCATGTATTAGTGATGTATGTGTTGTAGTTATCTACCCACGACATAAAGTCAGAGAACATACTATGCTCTGCATCGGTAAGGGACAAAGAGTTGGTAATGTCCAATGACACTACAGGTAGATAGAAGCTAGAACCGTTTGGTAACTTACGCTCTTGAGTATTGGCAGTGATATTATGCTGCACTGGAAGACGCTTCATCTTCATCAGCTTAGAAAATGTATCACCTACAATCTTAAACGCATCACGATTATCAATTTCCCAAATGAATGGCGTAGTATCTAACTCTACCTTTTCGCCTTGTTCATTTGTTGCATCAATCATTTCTACTGTACCAAACATCACTCGCACACGTTTAATCTGCTTGATTAACTCTTGCATCTTCTCAGGCAATGCCTTAAAGTCTTTGATGTAACCAGCAGGTTTGCCACAGTTAAATCCACCTTCATTGTCTTTCAAGTCGATGTTCAAATCATCTGCCATCAAGGTCTTGATAAATTTGTTTGGTGATTTGTCTGTGCCTTTTACAAAACGCTTATACATAAAACGTTGCATGAAAGGACGTATCTTAACAGAGGGTGCAAAGTAAGTTGGCCCATCAGGAATATCCAAACGGTATGTACCACCCTTCACTAGAATTTTATCACTGCCCAAGATTGGTGCATGATTAATTCTCATACGTGCAAGTGTACTTGAACTTGACTTTGAGTCTGCCTCTGCAGCAATACCCATAGCCTTTGCCATAGCAGCAAAGTTATCAGTATCAATGGTTGTTAATTGTGTCATATATTTTCTCCTATGTAGTTTGAAAGTTTCGTAGTTATATCAGATAACGTCTTTTGTGTCAAGCCAATTTTCTCCTATTTTTGATTCTAATAATAATGGTACATTGAATGTAACACCCCACTTCATATTAATCAAGTCTGTTAGTTCATTATTTGTGTTATTTATAATGTCTAACACCTTTCTTTCTTCGTCTGGATGAACATCAATAACGATACTGTCGTGTACAGTATTTACTACACATGACTGCATACCGTCAAGTTTTTTATCTATGTGAAGTAAGGCAACAGGAACAATATCTGCTGTTGCAAAACCTTGCACTGGATAATTCTTTATCTGTGTAAAGTGTGATACACGACCAGATGATTTTCGTACCACATCTGGAAATGCATACTCCCTACCAGAAGGGATGGTTATTTTACGTTGGTTTAAAGCCTCTTTAGCCAATCTGGTATGCCAAGCTGAGACTCCCGTGTACTTTTCGTTGAAGTGTGTGTAGTACTCCGCTTCTGCAGGTGTGCGTCCGTACCCCGTTGCCCCGTAAAGGGGCGCAAAGGTGTGCGCTTTTGCAGTCTGCCTATCCGTAGGCTGACCAGCTTCACTAATAACTTTAGCGGTGTATGAGTGTACATCAAACCCAGTAGATACTTCTTCAATTGCTACTCCATCTTGTGATAAATATGCGGCAGTACGAAACTCTAGCTGCGCCATGTCAGCCTCAAGTATCTTGCCACCATTGAACCTAGATACAAACACCTTTTTGACAGGGAATGTACCACCTCTTGGCATGTTCTGCATGTTGGGGTCTGCCCCGGATAGTCTACCTGTTGCAGTTCTGTGCTGCAATAGACGTACATGAAGTTTGCCATCTTGTTTTGTGTGCGTTGAAATACCATCAACAAAAGATGAAAGATATGTATCAACGGCACTTAGTCTGCGTACCTTAGATAAGAAGTCTACTGCATCATTCATGCCCTTTGCTCGTGCAGCACCCTCAAGTATCTCAAGGTTTTGTTTGCTTGTGCTGAAACCATTAGCACTAGCCCACTTAGATGAAGGTGGCTTAAACTTTAGCCCTGCAAATTCTGGTGTATCAATAAACAAGAAACCACTTGTACCACATGTTTTACACCTGCTTGGCTTTGCAAACAGTGTGCCATCCTTCTTTACCTTTCGTATATAACCACTACCACTACAATCGGAACATTGCTTTGCAATAGTTTTGTGTAGACGCTTAGTACCTATTCTAATTGTATCACGAAAGTCTGCATCGTCCATATATGGGTCAATGCGTTTAGCCCATTCTGTTTTGTCTAGTACCTTTCTTCCATATATTACCCAAGACAACTGCTCTGGGCTATTAAGATTAATAGTGCTATCGCCCATAAGATTCCTAACGTGAGATTGTAGTGCATCTTCCAGTTCCCTTCTTTCTATTTCAAACTCGACACGAACCTCTTCTAGTTTTTCTCTATCAACAGTAAAACCTCGTTGGTATATTCGGGACAAACATACCGCCATCTCATTTGTAAGAGTAACTGTATTCATCAAACCTGAATCGTCAGGTGTGTTGAGCCTGTACATTAGCTTGTCAGACAATTGCTGTGTAGCATGAAGGTCAGCAGATAGATACTCACACAACTCATCGTAAGGTATCTCACGGGTTGTCAATCCCTGCTTAAAGTAGTTCTTTAGTGTATCCTGCTTCTTCGTATCTAACTCATATCTTTCTGCACAAGCCTCAAGAGATAGTGGTAGTTTTTGTCCACGCTGTAGAACATATTCTGCAAGCATTGTATCAAATACTGGGCCATCATACTTAAACCCAGATTCCCACAACCACAGCAAGTCGTGTGCTGCATTGTGCATAATAAGCACAGTAGCTTGGTCAAGCCACTTCTGAAGCAGGTTATGTCCATGATATGTATGCTCACGCTCACTGTGGTCAAAGGTAATGATATCTTCTTGCCCTGTGTCAGTCAACACACCAACCATAGTCAGTGAGTTTTCTGGTTCGAAAGGGTCTAAGTGTAACTTACCATTTCTAGTTACTGTCGTGTTCTCTACATCAAGTGTTATTTTCATAGCGATTCTCCTAGTTGGTCTATTCTAACATTGTAACAGTCTGCTCTTACTGTAAAGTTATTAGATGGGTCTACTTGACCTTTCTTCAAGAAAGCAGCTTTATCAAAATATTCCTGTTTAGTCAACACACCCAAAAACCAAGCAACAGAATAATCCTTTAGAACCCGCACAAATGCATATGCATCGCAGTTTTGTTTTGTATTAAAATCCGCAACACTGCATTCGTAGAATGGACGGGGTGCTACTGTTGTTTGTTTGGTCTTAACATCGACTTTGTATTCTCCTACCGTTATGTCGTAGTCGTAGGTGTTTACCCATGAACCGCCCAAAATAGATAGTGCTACCTGTTCGCCAATGAAACCCGACATGTTACCCTGACCTCTGAGAATGGAATTGTGTAGTTGCCCCATCTCATTTGCTTTTTCTCTAGCCTTTAGTAGCATCTCATCTGTAACAATTACTTTAATCATGCTTCGTACCTCGCTGTTCTATATTCCAAGTCACAATGCACTACACCATGCCAACCTGTCAACTTATTTTTTACTACATTCAAATGGCGTTCTGTATCTTCTTCTTCCTGATTGTCTACTACAGGGTTCTTAGCAATCAGAACCATAAGGTCAGCTTCAGCAGCTTTACCTGTTCGTGAACCTTCCATCATACTCTGGTTCAACAGTACCTTACCCTCTGCCTCTGCTGATAGCTGGGACATATAAAATACTGCACACTCATGCTGTTTAGCAATCTGACGGGCGTGGATAGCATTTGCCTTTAGTGCTTCATCTGCTCTAGCAAAGCCACCTGTCTTAGCAAACTTGTCACCCATATCAAGAATAACAATGTCAGGTTTGTATGATTTACAAATGCTTTCTACCCAATTCATATCACGACCTGTTGCATCTTTAATCTTGATGCGTTCCTTTACAGGTGCGTATAGATTACGTGCTTTGGCAGGGTCAGCCTTAATATCCTGCATGGTCATGCCTGTTGCGGCAGTAAGATATCTTGCACCAACTCTGTGGTATCCTTCTTCATTACATAAGATAATGCAGTTAGCCCCCTGATGTGCAAACCCACCCGGTGCAGCAATCAAGCTGGCGTGGAAAGATGTCTTACCAGTGTTAGGTCTTGCACCAATCTCAATTAAGTGACCATCATTAACGCCCTCAACTTTGCGTGTGAGTGTAGGAATATTGAATGTCCAACGTGCTTCGAGGTCATTGCGTGATAGTAGTGTGTCAATCTCGATGTCATCCCACTCCACGTTAAGGTTAGGTGTAAAGTCATCACCGTACTGCTCAAGTAAGATACGCAGTGGCTCTAAGCTAGACTCTGAACCATTGACATAATCAAAACCAAGATTAGCAATGTCCTCGCCAATTACCTGCTGAAACAGCTTAGATAACACTTCTTGTGCTACGTCACTGCCCATAGGCTGTTCCTTCTTAATCTGATTAAACAGAGATGAGTAAGCCTGTTTCTGTGCGGTGGTCATTGTAGGATTGTTTGATACAAACAGTGCCTCAATCTCATCGGGCGATACAGTACGCTCGTACCTGTCCATAGCACTGTCAATAGCCTGTTTAATTTTACGTACATCTTTACTGAATAGTCTGTCAGGACAACGTGCGCCACGATGCTCATCGTAAAACGATTTGTCCATCAAACTTCTTACTAACGATAATTCCATAATTATTCTCCTGTGTTGTGTAAGTTGTTCATGTCTGTTGGGTTACGGTACTTCAGGTCATCTGTCAAGCGCAATACTTTAACGCTGTTAACATATCCTCGTAATTCTTTGGCAAACGCTAGTGTCTTTGGTAATGCATCGGGGTCTAGCGCAATTACTGCCGTTGAGAACTGTGCAAGATACCTCTTGTGTTCTTCTGATAATGATGTACCCAACACAGCTACCCCAACAAATACATCATCACCTACAACTGCGGCACTCACACAGTCCTCAACAACTACAGCCACCTTACCAGAACCATACGTGTAAGGCAAGCCATTTTTTCCATATCTTTTCCACTTAGGTAATCTATTCGATAATGCACGACCTGTAGCATCTACCATGATGCCATCGTGTACTACAGGAAACACAACTCTGTTTTCCTTTACGTCATACAGCAAGTTTAGTTTGGTTGCATTGACACCCCAATCATCACAGAACTGCATTATCTCTTTACGATTACCATGAGTAACTACAGAACTAGGTAATTCAAATACAGTTTGTTTAGCTGTACGAATATTACCAGAGAATGAACCACGTATGTCATCAACAGATAACTTTACCTGCTTTGAACCAGAGATACTACAAGATACTTTGTAACAGTTCCACAGAATATGTCCCATGTTATTGGTCACTGTAAATGTTTTGTAACCATTACAGTTAGGACAATTCATTCTCTTTGTTTCTCCATTACTAATGTCTATATCACTTATAGTGTTATATATATTATACATTATACACTTTCCTTTGCGGCACTTGTAATGCTTTTATCATCCATTTTTCTCTGTGTCAATGCATAATTTGCACTTTTTAATGTGTTTTTCAAATAAGGTTTTACCGATTGTGGATTAGCATGTCCTGTAACCGACATAATTTGTCCGATACCGACACCTGCCTCAACCATTTCAGTTGTACCAGTTCTACGTAGGTCAGATAATCTTAACTCACGTGATATACCTGCACGTTCCATCAACTCCCGACCAAACAATGGCAACTTATGTAGTGTATATGGCCTGTACTCACCCTTAATTGGGAAGGGTCTGGGTGCAACGTAGGGTTGAAATCCAAAGTCCTCATTCTGTTGTACGAGCATTTGAAAAAGATTTTCCTCTATAGGTAGAAAGACCTCTGCCTTACGCTTTGATTGTTCTATATGAACAGTTTTCTCGACAAAATCTATGCTATCCCATGTGAGCATACGCATGTCACCAAGACGCTGACACCACTCGTATGCCATGTGTGCAATAAGACCGATGTTACGGGTGCTAAAATCGCTGTAGGCTACGTCTAATAGCTTCTGTACATCTTCCCTACTCCAAATTGTCTTACGCTTCTCAGGCGTTCTCCTACGCACGTTAGCAAAGGGATTAAGTTCACACAGTTCTTCCCGTAGACCATGATTAAAGACAACACGAGTAGTAGACATAACATGATTAGCCATGTGAATACCTTTCTCACACCATTCGTTGTATGCTGTCTTTGCCATCTTAGTTGTAATTTTATCTGTGTTGTACTGGCAGAGGGCTTTACCCTCTACCTGTGTGTTTTTCATTACGTTCAAAAAGTATTTATATTGTACTTTAGTTTCGTCACGTAACTGTTTGTATTCATACGAAGAATAGTAATCTTCTATGAGTTTAGATAGCTTCATTATGCCGCCACCAGTTCTTTAAAAGCAGGTGTGTCAATCCACTGCGACACTTTGTGTTCACGCTGGAACATGGACACAGCGGCTGTATCATTGCCAGTGTTGCGTAGGTTAAAGCCATTACGCTCGTCAGCATAGGTAGCATAGTTAGTAAACGCACTGTACAAAGAAAATACATTGCGACCACGTTTAGCTGCCTCTTGGTTGTACAAGGTGTACATCTTTTCTGAAGCCCTGTCTGACTTCATAATCTTCTCAAGTAAATCTTTAACATTTACATGGGAAATACCCATACTTGCCCATTGCTGTAAGCGTTCTGCCTGTGTATAGAATGACTGCTTAGAGTGTTGCAGGTCACGAATAAACCTATCCATGCTGAAGTTAGATGTATTCTTTCTGCGTACCTTGTCGTGTTCACCACGAATCATGCCGTTTGTACAAAAGAAATCGATAGCACCGAAGAAAACCATGTTAGAACAGCTACCATCAATACCATGTAATGCAATCACACGTTGCGACACTGTAGTTTCGTGACAACTCGTCACAATTTCTGCTGTCACATTTGGTAGCACCATGTCCATCATGACCCATGCGTTGTTACGTGCATCTTTCCAACGAATGTTCATGCCGTTGCACTCATCCTCGCCTAGTGTCTCTGTCATGGTGTTGTGTACACCAGTAAAGAAATCACCGTGGCTAGCACAGGTAAAGCTGTCTCCAACAACACCGATGTATTCGCCAGTTTCACCGTTTATGACATATTTTTTGTCAGATACTTTGGTTGGCTCAAACTGAACGTCAAAGTTAAGGTTCTCAGGTAGTAGTTCTTCTGCTGTGTATGTAAAATCTAGTGTCATAGTATTATTCCTTTCTCAAAAGTTAACTGATGTTGTGTTATCTGTCGAATATAGCAAAGATAAATGCTATAATCAAGTATGTTACTGTAAATTCGTACAGGGTCATAGTAATATTACCATAATAACTAGGGCAAGTTCTATTAAAATCCATCCTTCCATTACTCATCGTCCATATTAAATTGGTTACGGATCACTGAAATAGTATCTTCCAACTCATTGAATGTATCACAGTATATGTAACGAACACCAGCACCATATAGTGCTTCGTTTACAAGGTCTTTAGATAGTTTGTACATATTGTGTACTGCAAGCAACTGTTCTGGTGTCAGGTTGTCTAGCCGCACTTGTCTTGCATTACGTTCTGTCTCACGAACCTTTGCCCAATAAGCAAT
>VMHT01147113.1_pt1 | contig 10650 bp, 11 predicted proteins | sample 4693611 | NCBI WGS metagenome assembly VMHT01 (sample SAMN12280063, study PRJNA550983) | marine metagenome | isolation source: seawater sampled from same location over 5 years 0.02-0.2 micron viral filtrate | place: USA: collected off the coast of southern California halfway between the port... ...
ACAACAATAGATTATACAATTTTATAAAATATAATCAAAAATATTATATATATATTATTATATGGCAAGAAAAAGGCGTGGTAATAAATTTTTTAAGGGACTTGGTAAAGGATTTCAAAAACTTGGCAGAGGCATTAAAAAAACAGCAGAAAAGGTTGGTAAGGGTGTTAAACAGGGTGTGACGGCAGTTAGTGATTTTGGTTCAAAAGTTGGATTTGTTAATCAATTCCCTACTCCAAAAGAGTTAAAAGAAATGGAAAAAAGAAACAAAGGTAAAACCACAGCAGGGAAATTTATTAGTGTATTAGGAGATTCAGCAACACGAACATTTAAAAATTTAGAAGCACCTGCTAAATTAGTCAAGGCAATAGACCCATTAAGAAAAACTAAATTAGGTGATTTTTCCCCAATAAGTTTAGCGGCAGATATAGTAACTGCTCCACAGCAGAGTATTGCTACTATTGGTAGAGCAGTTGCTGATAAAGACAGACAAAAACAATTAAAAAGTGGTAATATAGACGAAATTGTTAATTTAGCATTAGCACCTACTGCTTTTATAGGCACTGGTGTTTATTCAGGGGCATATCAAGCAGGTAAGAGTGCTGTGACTGGGGCGAAAAAAGAAATAGTTAAACAAGGAACTAAATATTTAGCGAAAATTGGAACGCAGAAAATCGCCCAATCAACAGCAACACAGGCAGGACGAGGATTAGGACAATCTGCTGGACGAGGCACGGCACGAGTTATTAGAGAAACTGTTAAGAACGCACCTAAAATCGCTGGACGATTTGACGAATCATTAAAAATAGTAGCAAAACCTATACAGGAAATAGCAAGAAGCACAAAAGTCCCTAAACAAGTATTAACCAAGGCACAACGATTAGCAAAAGCAAAAGAGGCATTAAAATCTGGCACACGAATTTTAAAACAATTTTAATAATTTTTTATATTATATATATATATGGTTAAAAAAAAGACTACCAAGACAAGAAAAGGTGTTATTGGAAAACGCAAACCAAAAGTTAAAACAAAAACAAAAGAATCAAAAGATACTAAACAAGATAAAGCATTAAAAGGATTAAAAGCAGAATTAAAAAAATTAGCAAAACAAGTATTAGATAATGCGAAGAAAAAATTACCAGTAGATAAATTTAGAAAATTAAGAAGTAGTGTATTAGATAAAATACCATTAGCAAATACAAAAGGTAAAATAGATAAATTAACTAATAATTTATTAAAAACACCTTATCAAAATATTCCTTCACAATTGGCAAGGGACGCAAAAGCAAGTTTAGAAACTGCTAAACAAGAAGTCAAAAAAAGTATAAAGGACGAACTTGATATGGAATTTAAAGAACCAATTAAAGCATATAATAAAATGAAAAAAGATTTAAATGAGGTTATTGAAAAATATAATAATGGAGAATTAAGTATTGTTGAAGTAGCAGTTGCCTACAAATCAGCAAAGAAATTTGCTAATATAGCAGGTGAATATTTACCAAGTATTAGTGAATTAAATACTACATATAGGTCAGTTAAGAATAAATTAAATTATTTGCGTAGTTGGGTTAGTTCAAGATTACGGAGTGGTGATTCTATACCTGAATTACAAGCATTACCACCACCTACAAGTTTCCCTACACAACCACCAGAAGTGCCTGAGGATTCACCACCACCACCACCTTCACCTCCACCAGCACCTACTCCACCCCCTACTCAACCACCTACATTTTCACGAATGTATGATTCAGCAAAACAAACAATAGAAAATACTAATCCATTTATTCAAAGGACAGGTTCGGCATTAGTAGGACTTGGTATGTTAGAAGGTGGAACAAGATTATTTAATCGTTTTTATAATACAGGTAGAAATCGTGATTTAGTTAGAGATAGAATGGCGGACGCTGGTGCTACTATGTCAGGAAGATTAGCACAACAGGCAAGTCAAGCAGTATTAGACCAATTAAATAGAGAAACAAATGATATACAGGGTATATTAAATGAAGCAGAAGGAATTTTACAATCAGGAAACGATTATTTAGAAAGACAAACTAATAGACAACCATTAAGACAAAGTGATATAGAAAAAAGAGAAAGACAACAAATGGGTAACAATTTAAAAGAAGAAGGTATATTAAAAAGAAGTGCCAGTCAATCCACAACAAATTCAATTGATAGTGTTATGACATTAGTTAATCAAGATGTCCGAGCAGGTGAAAGGACACAAGAAGAAGCAGACGAAATAAAACAACAAATGAAAGACGAACGAAAAGAATTAAAAAGGGCACAATCAGCACCTTCACAAACCGAGTCAAAAGAAATATTTGGAATGCCTGAAAGTGAATTTGACGCATTACCAAGAGGAGAGCGAATGGAGAAACTTGGATTAGTCAAGAATCCGTTTTTTGGAGTTAGACAAAGGGCACAAGAATATGTAGAAAAATCAACAGCAAGGCGTAATCAAAGAGAATTAGATAGATTATCACAGGCACAAGAATCAGGAGTAATAGAGGGTGAAATACAAGAAATGGATAGACAACGATTAAGAACAATAGGACAACCTGTTAGTGTAGAGGAAAGAATGGCAAGATTACAACAAGAACCTGATACAGAAGATTTATTAGAAGGATTAGACGAGTTAGAAGAAGCAAGAGCAATGTATATACCTGAATTAGAAGATTAAGATTTACACCATTACACTTTTACACCTAATTTTAAAAAGTGTCTATAAGAGGGTATATATGAAATAGTTTTAAAAATCTGGTGAAATGGTGTAAAGGTGAAATTAATTAAAAATAAAATAATATATAATATATATGAATAATAATTATATTAAGAGATTTCCAGTTGAAATTATATTAAACTCTAATGACGGACAAATATTTAATAATTTAGACGGACATAAAATATTTAATTTATCTGCTGAGATTAACGCACGGACAGACGAGATATTATTATTATTTCTTAAAAAAGCATTTATACCATTTAGTTTTTATTTATTAAGTAGTTCTCAAAAGAATAATAAATTAGATATTAGAGAAACCCAAAGTGACGGCACTACTAATATATATGCTATAACTATACCTGACGCTAATTATAATATAACTCAACTAATTAGTAAAATTAAAACATTATTAGAATCAACCTCTACATTTAGTTATAAATATTCTATTAGTTTTGATAAAACAACAGGTAAGGTGAGATTCTTATTATTAAGTGGTAGTAGTGCTTTAAAGGCAGAACTATTATTTCAGTCAGGAACTAATAGTGCTGTATCGTGTCGCAGATTATTAGGATTTAAAGAATTAGATATAGAATTCACTTTATCAGTAGAAGCAGATAGTCAAAATGTAGTAGATATGGCGGACGGTTTAGATTCTATTAGGATAGGTAGTAATTTAGTAGGTGATAATATAAAAACCAGTAATGGTGAAACAGGTGAATTATTAATTTTACCAGTTAATTTTAGTCCATTTAGTATATTGTATTTTGACGCTATTGACCCATTCCACCATAAATTAGCAACTCGTAGTATCAAGGAGATAGAAATTAAAATGACAGATTTAAATGATAATGTTATTGATTTTAATAATATACCATATACACTAATATTAGAAGTAGAATTTCAACATAATCCACTAGGAACTATTACTAATCAAAACAGTGGAATAGATACTATTAGGTCAGCAGAGATTAGGAAAAATATATTCAATGATATAATGAATAAAATGAATGAAGAAAAAGAAGAAAAAAAATAATATATATATATATATGAAAATAATAGAAACTAAAAATAATATTAAAATTCAAGGTGCTAAAATAAATACAGCAGGGCGACCAGAGGGATTAGCACCATATCTTAACTATGTAAATTTATCACTGATTATTGGATTACCAGCGTCAGGCAAAAGTTCTTTAATTAAGACATTACTTAATGGAACAAAAGAAGATAGACTATATAATAATGTATTTCATAGTATTTATTATATATCCCCTAGTGCTACTATTGATTTAAATTTACCTGAGGAGAAATATATTCAATTAAGTGATAGTATGCCATTAGAGGAGATAATGGAGGATATAATAGAAAACGAAAAAGGTTTAGGAGAAGAAGACGAGTCGCATAATGTATTAATAATCTGTGACGATTGTGTGAATTGGTTAAATGGGTCTAAAAAATCCTTAACAACATTTAGAAAAGTCTGTATGAATGGTCGTCATATACTCGGTAAGAACTCTTCTTTAATGTGTATGTTAGTATCGCAAAAAATTAAGTCAGTCCCCTTAACATTGCGTAGTCAAGCAAATCAAGTGTTTTTCTTTGATTCTACTAAGGCAGAAAAGGCAGTGTTCGCTGACGAATATTTACCATTAGATATTAAGGAGGCAAATATATTATATAAACATATATATGACGAACCCTTTAATTTTTTATTTGTTAATCTATCTCTACCTATCAAGAAGCGGATATTCAAAAACTTTAATAGCATTGAAATTATTGACGAAGATTAAAATATTATATAGTATTATATGGTAAAGACTTATAAGCAATTGTTTAATGAAAAGTATGGGTTTAAAAAAGATAAGGCACACTCCTTAAAGGATATAAGTAAATTAACTAAATATAAAATAAGTGGATTACAAACAATATATAATCGTGGAGTTGGGGCATATTATAATAATCCTAAGTCGGTAAGACCAAGTGTTAAGTCTCCACAACAATGGGCGGTGGCAAGAGTGTATAGTGCTGTTAATCCTAAGTCAAAAGCACATAAAATAGACAAAAAATTCCTAATTAAGACCAAAAAATAGGTTTTATGCCTAAATTCATTGGTTTTATGCTATAATCGGTAAGAAAACTAACCGATTTTATCATAAATATCGATATTTATTCTTAATTCTTACCGATTTTTGACCTTTTTAGGCATAAAACCAATGAATTTAAGCATAAAACTGTTTTTTGTTATTTTTATTAGTATATAATAAGATTATTTTTTATTTTTTCTTCGTTTTTTCTTCGCCAGTGCGATTGTTGTTGCCAAAGCACTACCACCTAATAATCCAGCACCTGCTTGTTTCGCTAATTTAGTTAATGGGTCTTTACCAATTTTAGATAAATCAGGTTTAATTGTTTTCCCAAGTGTTTGACTTAAAAAATTTGCTCTACTACCAGCAGATTTAACTATTTGTTTCCCTGCTGTGCTTACCGCCTTTGGTGGAAATAATCCTGCCCTTGATACTGCTGGTGTTGCTACTTTTGTTACTTTCCCTAATGGTTGTGCTAAAAATTTCGCTTTTGCCAAAGCACTTGCTCCTGCTTTAACGCCTCTTATTGTTTTTGGTGCTGTTGCCTTGACTCCTCTAATAACAGCAGGGGCAATACTCTTAATACCCTTTGCTCCACTTCCTTTAAATACTGATTTTAATATTCCACTTAAAAATGCTGACATATATAATTATATATTATATTTATTTTTTTTTATTTTTTTTTGCTATTTGAACCCCAGCAACACCACCAGCACCACCAGCAACTGCCCCAGCAGTCGCTTTAAGCATAATATCACTAACATTATCTACTACTAAATTCTCAGCACCTTCTTGGACTAATCCATTTAAAAAATTAGCAGTCCCCTTTGCTCCTGATTTAACATATCGTTTTGCCATTTGACCTACTGTTTCATTTGCTCGTGCGTTATCCAACATATTTACTAATGCCTGTCTTGAAGCATTACTATTTAATGACCTTGTTAATCTTTTAGCGACTCGTTCTAATGCGTCTTTATTTCTTGCCCTCATACCTGCCCTTGCTAAATCGTCTGTTATACTCTCCATTATAGCACTAAATTGACCCCCTGCTGTTAAATTAGGCACTAATAGTGCTAAATGTCTGCTATCTTTAACACCCTCGGAAATTGCCTTTGGTAATGCCTTAGTTTTTCCTAATGTTGATTTTAAACCTCTAATACTTCTAATACCTATTGTTTTTAATCCCTTTATTGCTTTTGGTGCTAATTCTTTTATACCTTTTTTAAAAAATCCTTTAATTGCCCCACCTCGTGCTATACTTGCTACTAATGCTGACATATATTAATTATAATATATTTTATTTATTTTTTAATTTTATTAATAATATTTATATTGAATCTATTTTCCATTGCTTTTACACTTGCTGGTATAGTCTTTTTTTCCCACAATATATATCTACTCCACGCTCCTGCTGAATTTAAATTATTAAAATCCTCACGGACACTATGGCGTTTTATATAATTTTTTTTTTTATTAGGATTTTTGTTTATAGTGTAATCAGTATATCCCTTTGCTCCAAAATGAATCGTCTTGCCATTCTTCACCATTAATTTTTTATCTTTTCTATTAGACTTTTCTAATATATACTTCTTCATATATTTATTAGATAAAAAAAAAATTATTTATTTATACATTTACACTATTACACTTTTACACCTAATTTCAAAAAGTATTGTATGGGAAGTGTTTATAGAATACTTTTGTAATTTTGGTGAAATGGTGTAAAGGTGTATTTAACGACCATATCTATATTTATATGGATAATTCTTTTTTACTACTACATCCCCTTTAACAACAGGATTATTAACTGGTTGGGTTGAGTAGTATTTCTGTTCCCCTAATCGTCCCATTTTAACTGCCTCGCCTAATTCTAATTGTGCTGGTCTGCCTCTCTCTACAACAGATAATCTATCCATATATATATTAATTATATTTTATTTTTGATTAATAAATTTATTTGACTGAATAACAACGACCGTCAATAGTATAGTGGAAAGATATATTACAAGCAGTAATGAAATCTACACGGTAGTTAGCGGATAGTGCTGTGCCGTCTAATTTAGGACGGAAAGCAAGTGTTCCAACATTAGATAAATTCATACCTGAATATACATTGTTAGTAGAACTATTAAAGTCTTCAAGGGTAATACCAGCAACGAATTTACAATCAGTATCCTCAGTAGCAGAATAGAAAAGAGTTCTTGCTGTTCCACTAGTGATTAGGGTGTTATGTGCCATATTATTAATCTGTCCGAAGCAATCTAATACATTAGCATAACCCTGTGCTACATTATCAGTAGCAAGGTCAATTGGTTGAGAAGGCATTTGACGACCATTCACCTCGAAGGTATATTGTTGGATTGTAGCAGACTGACGGCAACCTAATGAGAAAGCACCTTTATCAGTCACTTTTGCCTCTTTGCGTAGGCAAGCAAGAATGTAAATAGCACTTCTTGGGTTAGGAGAGAAATTAATATTAGCAAGACTGGTTGTTCCACTTGGTAATTGACCTTGGTTATGTAAATAGGACTGGGAAATATAGTTGATACCAACTTCACCTGCTTCTGCCATACTTGCCTCAAAAGCGTCGTTGAAAGCACTGTTAAAGCGAATTACCTTTGCCCTTAACTGAACGTCATTAACCTTGTATTTTAATGTGACTTCTGCTTTGGAAGCGTCAATACAAGTTAAAGCGGTATTTGGGTCTTCTAATTCAAGAACAATGCTACAACCTGAACCACCTACTAAAAATCCTAATGGTTGGAGATACTGACCGCTGGTAAAACCAGTCATTAGACCATCAACAAGTATTTTATTTGAACCGTCTGCTTCACTTGTTCCACTTGTTCCAGCAATAGCAGTAGCATTATCAGGGTCACCGTCAGGAGCACCACCAGATAAAATATGTGCTACACCTGCTTTATGATTAGTTCCCATAGTATAGTCTTCAACAATATTTGTGATTAAGTTATAGTTATTAATATATTCAATCTGTTCTCCTTGGGAGTTAAGAATGCTAACAGATTTGATTAAATTAGTTAATTGGGTTTTGACTGCTGAATCACTTGCGTCACCAGCGGAATCAAAAGAACGATTGGTTAATTTAAGGGATACGGTTGTATCACCGAAATCAACGAATGCCTTATCTTGGACTGGCAAATTTATGCGTATGAACTTGTTGCTGTCCGGATTGTATTCATTTAATTCTGCTCTAAAAATCACGTTTTCTGCCTCAGCAGGGGTCGCTTCGTTTGGGGAAGTAGAATACTTTACCTGGTCTGGGTTCATATTGATATAATTTATATTAGAAAAAAATTTTGAATTATAAACAAATTAAATTTAATTATAATTTAATTATAATTTAATTAATATTTAATTGAAATACACCTTTACACCATTTCACCAAAATTACAAAACTATTTATATATACCCTCTTATAGACTACTTTTTGAAATTAGGTGTAAAAGTGTAATGGTGTAATATCTATTCTTGATTAAAACTAATACTTGGACTAACTATATCTTCTAATTCTATATTATTATTAGATTCTTTATTAGATTGTTCGTTATATGTTTTTTCACTTAATACTTCTCTTTTACATTTACAACCACAACAACTAATTTCACTACAACGAGATAAGGATAAACTATGAAATAATGCTGTTATAAAAGCACCTCCTGCTGTTGCTGATACAGATATGATTGCGATTATAGCACTTGCTTCCATTTTATATTTAAATGTAATAAAATTAAATTAATAATATTTTATTATATATATATGTCAGGAAGAGTTTTGACTAATTTAGCAGGATTTCAAAATAGAACTTTAACTGGTTTAAGTAGCATAGATACAGCAGAAACAGATATAACAGATATAAAAACTAAATATGCTTTTGATTCAAATGTATCAACAGGGAATCTATTAATAGGAAATTCAGTTGGTAATTATACTACTAACAGATTAACCGCTGGTGATAATATAACTATTACAAATGGCGACGGAACTATCAGTATAGCAAGTAGTTCTGTTGAGATTAATGCTGGAACTAATTTAAATAAAACTACTGATATTAATGGTACTTCATTAAATTTAGACGCTGTAATTGGTGGAATGACAAGTATTAATGCTTTTTCATTAGTAACTAATATATCGTCAGCAGGTAATCAATTTCTATTAAAAGATAATTCAGTTGGTGGATTTGCTAATGGAACATTTTTAACAGCAAATGCCAGTGGTTTAATAGTTCCTACTACACAAGCAACTATTAATATAGCGGTTCAAGCAACTTTAACAGGTGGAACTAATATAACTAAAACAACACAATCAGTAATCGGTGGAGGTCAAACAAGCACATTTAATTTAGATAGTGCTTTAACAGGTATGACTAATATAAATGGTTTCACTATTAGTAATGATATATCTTCTGCTGGAAGTCAATTTTTAGTTAAAGATAATTCTGTTGGTGGTTTCGCTAACGGCACATTTTTAACAGCAAATGCGAGTGGATTAATAGTTCCTACTACACAAGCAACTATTAATACAGCAGTTCAAGCGACTATATTAGGTGGAACTAATATAACTAAAACAGAAAGTAGTGGTAATATATCCTTGAATTTAGATAATGTATTAACAAGTATAACTACTATTAATGGATATGGATTTAATTTAACAACAAATTCAACAGTCAATCAATTTTTATTAAAGGATACCACGGTTGGTTCTTTTAGTAGTGGTGATTTATTAACAGTAAATTCAAATAATAAAATTGATAATATAACACCAACCGTATTATTAAATAATATTACAGCAAGTAATGGTTTAACAAAAAGCAGTAATAATAATAACATTAGTATTTCAACACAACCAACAATTAATATTAGTGATAGTGGTGGTGGTGGTTTTACCATAGAAAATAGTAGTGGAACAGCATTAGTAAAAATTACAAGTAGTTCAGGAGGACAACCAAAACTACAATATTTTCAAGGAACAGATTTAAGGGCAAATCAACAATACGATAACGCAAATACTAAATTTGATTTCGCAGTAAATACAGGGGCATTACATTTAAAAGCATATAGTAATACACAGGGAGGCACTGGTAGAATAACATTAGATAGTGAAATAGTAAAATTACAAGCAGGTAATAGTTCTACTACCGCACAAGATATTTTAACTTGTTCTTTAACACAACTAAAAATATATAAACTATTTGATATTAATTCACAAGTTTTACAGTTTAAGGCAAACGATGGAAGTCATACAATTCGTTATTCTTCAACTAATATGGATGGTTTATTAATTGAGGGTTATGGTAATACAAGTCTTCCATTTTGTAGAATAGAGAGTGCTAATGCCGACCAAGTAATTATGGACTATTTCCCTGATAAAATGAAAATGTATAAATCGTTGTATATGAATTCAAATTATATTTATATGACTGGTAATGAATTTCACTATATAAAATTTAATGGTAGTGGTATGGACGGTATTGAAGTAGCAGGATATGGGTCAAATGGTTCTCTTGAAGTCCCAGTATTTAGAATAAAGCGAACGAGTGGTGATACTTTATTTGAGGCAAAGCAAAAGTGTATAGAAATGTATAAACCATTATATATGAATTCTACTTCTTCAAGTAATAGACCAATATATTTACATACTAACGAGGCATTTTATGTTAGATATAAAAACGACAGCACAGCACCTGCTATAAACGGCACTGACTTAGGTGGTTTTAGTGGTGTTAGACTATCAAATACTAATACGCAATCTACTAATAAAGTAAATTTACAAACATTTGGAGTTTCCCCAAGAACAGCAGACGCTAAGGGTTCAGTTGAAGTATAT
>VMHT01183782.1_pt1 | contig 10649 bp, 11 predicted proteins | sample 4693611 | NCBI WGS metagenome assembly VMHT01 (sample SAMN12280063, study PRJNA550983) | marine metagenome | isolation source: seawater sampled from same location over 5 years 0.02-0.2 micron viral filtrate | place: USA: collected off the coast of southern California halfway between the port... ...
ATATTTCTTTTTTCTTACTGAATGGCGGATTATCAATTATAATATCTCCTTTATTATTTTCAAAGAAATCTTCATCATTATGTATTATCTTAAATCCCATGTCTTCAAAATATTCTTTTTGTTTTCCATCACAATAAAACGGAGACCATATAGTTTTATCAGTTGGAATATATTGTTTTATTCTTTCCCAATCTTCTTTATTAGTTATATAATTATCTGAATCTTTATCATTTGTAAAACTCATTTATATTATTAAATAAAAAAAATTAATAAAACCAACCTTTTGATTTTGGAGGTTCAACAATAACTTCATCATCAACTTTTTTTAAATGTTCTTTAATCTCTTTTAAATCTTCAAGCATATTATCCATCTTCTCAATTATTCTTTTAGATATATTATTTAGATCCTCAAGTTTATCTTGTACTAATTCAATAGGTTTCTTTTCAAAAGGATTTTCCATTATTTTAAAATATTACAATATTTTATTTTAATCTTTATAATAATTATTAAATGACTAAACTTGCTGATTTCACATTAGAAGAATTAATGATATTTTGCATATCGGTGTTAGGTGCTTTGGGTGGATTGTTAACTGTGATATTTAAATCTAAATGTAAAACAATAGATTGTTGTTGTATCAAGTGCATCAGAGACACAGAACTAATTTATAAAGAAGATAAACTCGCTTTGGGAAAAACTGAATCAAAAGAAAAAGAAAAAGAAAAATTAAATAAAGATAATACTGAAACAAATAATGAACCTGAAACAGAAGAATTATTTAATAAAACTTAAATTATTATAATAAATATATATAAATAACCCTATAAAACTAATATTATGACTAAAAAACACTTAAAAACATAATAAAATTATAATTTTATTATATTTCTTTAAGTATTACAGGCATAATTTAAGTTTTATTTATATATTTTGGATTGTTTTTGTTGTTTTTATATCATTATTTAAGTTTTATATTACATTTTTAGAGGAATTGGACTTCCTAACTTGTTATCATCGCCAACAAAATATATATTTATATTTTTTCCTTTCTTTTCTTCTCTGACAATTATTTTTTTTGATTCATCAGCAAATTGTTTCTTTATTAAATCTTTTGTTGATTGATTAAACTTCCAACCTCTATTTTCATATTGTGATATAAAATCTAATGCTGAATTATAATTTCTTTTTGCAATCTTACTTTGATTTTTTTTCAATACTAATTTAGGAGTTTCATTTTTTTTAGTTTCTGCTTTCTTTTCTGATTCAGTTACTTTTGATTTAACTTTTTCAACTTTCATTTTTAGTTTCAGATTTTCTTCTAATTTCTTTTTATCTTTTTTCTTTTTTGCTTCTGCTTTTTCTTCTGCAGTTTTTGGAGCAGGTGCTGGAGGAAGTTTTATATTAGGTCTTCTTTTCATAGGTTGCGTTGGAACTAACTTTTTATTTTCGTGATCTACTTTATATCCATTATCATTTATTAATTTTATTAAACCATCTCTATCAGTTTTCGGAGGTACTTTTATAGACATTAATTTATTATGTTCTTTTATCATTCGACGAAGTTCAGGTGCTGTGAGTTGTCCTTTTAACTTTCCTGATTTGTATGGCATTTTATATTGTATAAAATATTTTATTTTTTTCTTTGTAATAATTAAAATATGATTCATAAAACATATTCAAAACAAGATTTAAAAGATATTATATCTGATCTTAAAATTAATATTCCAAACTATGATGCACTAAATAAAAATGAACTAATAAATGCTTTATTACAATATTTAAAAAATGATAATATTATTGATTTTAGAACATCTGAATATTTCAAAAATAAAGATATAAATTATTTAAAGAATTATTTATCTCAACCAAATCCGAACAAAGTTTTATCAGTTAAAGATAGAAATAATATTTTAGTATTATGCAAAGAAATTATACATTATTGTAAAACTGGATATTGTATAGAAAATACAATCTTCGGTTCTATTGATGAAATAAAAATCCACATGGACTATATAAAACAATTCGGAGATATTCCAAGTGTTAGAAGATGTTGTAAATTAATTAAAGGTGATTTAAAAATGGATAGAGTTTTTTATCCTGAAATATCTATTAAAGTCCAAAAGGATTTGGATATTAAAGCAAAAAATAAATTGAAAAATAAAAAAGTTAATGGATTAATATTAAAAAAAGGAAAGTTTAAAGTTATTTTTGATTAGATTCATCTTCTTCATCATCATTCTTAACATAAACCTTTTGCTGTGTTGCAACTGAATGACCCATTATTTTTGCATCTTTTTTCATCTCTTCTTTAACATCTGCATATTTAGATGATAAATATATTTTTCTTAACATAGTTGTACTGATATTTTTTCCCATATATTTTTGTGATGTCTTTAATAATAACTGACTTAAAGCATTTCTTGATAATTCATTTCCTGTTGAAGTTGTGAATAATTTTCCCATTCCATTTATTCTAATATATAACCTCAATAACTTTTCTAAATCTTTAGGAACATCAATTTTATTTTCTTCATATTTTTTAGATGTTTTATATTTATTTAATATCATCATCATTTTTCCTTTTTCAACAACTAAATAATTCTTTGCTTTTTTCTCTTCTTCTGTTAACTTATTATATTGTCTTTTAGATATTGCTTCCATTCCTGCAATATCATTTCTCATCGGCAATCTCACATATATATTATAAATAATATATATCATTAATAATTGTTTCTCTTTCCCTGTTAAATCTTCTTTCTTTTTTATTTTTTTTTCTTTTATCTCATTTCCTATTTTATCAATCATATCATAAACTTCTTTAATATCAACAAAGTTCTCTTTTTGTTTTTCTGATATTGTACCTGTTGCTTGTTGATCTTCATATTTTTTATTTAAATCATCTCTTAAATCACCATAAACTTTTATTTCATCATCATATTTCTTGTCTTTATTTATAGACATTAAATATATCAATATTGCATTATAATAATTTCTAATTGTATTATCGGACAAATCTTTTAATTTTTCAAGGACTTTTTTTTCATCTTTTAAAAAATCTAAATTATCTGATTCAAACATTTTCATTAGTTTATTAAGATTAGAAACATATATCTTTAATGAATTATCTTTGATATTAGGTCTTGCTTTCTTAATTAAATCTTTAATATTTTCTTCACTCATATTATAATTAATTAAGATTTTTATTTTAAAATAAAAATTATAAAAAAAAAAGTTAAAAAAATAAATTAATAATTACGATTTTTTATTAGAATATTGATTCATACTCCACGCCCATATTTCTTCCACAGATACTTCATTTATTGATTTATCCGCTTCTTCCTGAATCTTTTCAGTTAGTTCAATAGGCAATAAATCCATAAGGTTAGTTTCATAAAATAATTTTCCTGTTTCATAATCCATAAATGTATTTTTTTTAATTGTATTTTTAACTACAATATCTTTTTTCAATTCACTCATCTTTTTATATTATAATTAATAAATCTTTAATATCTTTTTTATTTATTTTGTAGAAAAAATATACATGTCCTTATTGTCCTCAAAGTCCTCAAAATGTCCTGACTTTCTCGGCAATATTTTTGTTTTTGTTTTTTGTAATTCTATAAAATGAATTATTTGTATTTTTGGAAACCATAAATATTTTTGAGGACTTTGAGGACTTTGAGGACTTTGAGGACACTTTAATAAAATGATATTTATAATAATATTTATTTAAGCATAATAACAATCAAAGACACCATCTTGTAATGTTGCAACTTTAATTGCTTCAATATATATTCTCATAGTATAAGCACCAGCAGGAAGAGATTTCATCTTGGAATGTAACTCTAAACCTCTGCTATTTACACGCTCACCATCAGGCATCTTATATGCTGTATAAAAGAACTTGCCTTCAAGGTTAACATTTTGGGCGTTGAGTTCAAAGAACTGATCTCCAATTCTTCCGCCTTGTCTTGAATATTCATCACGAAGTACAAATGGAACCATACCTTCAGCATCAGCAAGTCCGTGAAAATGAAGTGCTGTATTGCTTCTATCAATAGGAAATATGAATCTATCATTCTTTTTAATATTAGAAGTTAGTTGTCCGTATTCTGTCGGAGTTGAAGCATTTGCTTCAGAACTATATTTATTTAAAATCCTGTGAGATGGATTTACAGATTCATCAGCAATTGCAACAAATAATCTTGGAACTAATCTTCCAGCACCACCAACATTTCTAATAACATTCTCACCTGCTACTGAATTAGCAAGGGTTAATTTAGTTAACTGATAATCCATAAAAGTCCAGTTCATATTTTTATTAGCATTAGCATAGGAATCCATAAGATCTTGGGAATATGTTGTATAATCTGCAATCATACGGCATTCATTACGATTTAATGTAATAGGAACATCATTATTAACTCTTTGACCTGAAGCATTTAGTTCACCATTCATAGCATAACGAGATCCATCAGTTGAGGAATGAAGTTCAAGTTCAATTTGGACTGGCATATCATTATTAAGCATATATAAAGGAAAAGCAGTATTTCGGAATACTGGCAGGATCTCTTCAAGTGTAATAGAGAAAACACCTTTTCTTGCTATTAAACTCATTTCTCTTGCTAATAATCCGCTTGTTAATCCTGATGCGTTGCTTTCATATTCTAAACCATTATCTAAATCTGTATGTTGATTAAAATCAGTATTTAATGCAATATTAACAGTATCATCAAAGAATTGACTATGGGACATACATCTTCCTGATAAATATTGTTCTCTTTCTTTCTGCACTTCATTATTAACAAATAATGATTTATAACCATAATAATCCGAGAAATCTTCTATTTCTTGAATAGTTTGATTTCCAATCTTTAATCTTGCAGATTTAATAATAGCACCAACACCAACATTAATTGGAAGGAAGGAGCGTACATTAGAACCTGATTGAGAACTCACATTTTCTAACTGAAAAGTTAATCTTGAATAAGGATTTAAAAAACCTTTATTAACTAATTGATATCTGATAAAAGATTCAGAAAAAATAACTGGTTCTAAAATATCAGTATCAACATTCGCTTCTGTATTACTTGGGATAGAACCTACACGGAGAAGATCAGGAATTGCATCTTGTCCCATTTGAAGTTGTTTTGGCATACCTTCATCACTATAACTCATTTTTATTATACTTTAAAATTATATAATAAAAATTAAAAAAATATTCATAAAAAATAAGTATAGAAAAAATTAAGATACAACTTGGACTCCAGCACCGCTAAATAATAATGTATTTTTAGCATGGACGAAAACAAATACAGAATTAGGTGAATCATCATCTAACTCAAGATTAAATTGCAATCCCCAGTTTGTATTACTAAAATCAGCACCATCAGATCCTAATGTATCATAAGCAACACCAAGACCCCAAACTAAACCTCCATTTAATACATCATTATCATTTCCGCTCCAGTTTCTGTTTGTGTTAACTGGGGATATTTGGCATCTATTAATTTTACTAAATGGAACAATAGCATTTAAGAAGTTTCTTGATAGTTCAGGATCAACTGGTTCAACAGATTCATCTTGTTTATAGTTAGTATCTTGATTAAAATTATCAGGGAATCTAACTCCTCCACGAGTGAAAACAACTTGATTTGCAGATGCTTGAGAACCTGCCGATTTAATAGGCATTATAGTTTGAAGTGAGTTTTGATTAAGATTATTTAGATAAGATGATTTAATAAAGTTCATAAAAACACTTCTAACTCTACTTAATCCAAGAGAATAATTGAGGATAGCATTTGTGCTATTGATAGTACTATAATAACTGGATATTGATTGATATTCAAAACCATTAACTTTTGAGGACATTTTATTTTCAGGTGTCATTCTTTCAACTTCACAAACAAGTTTTAAATCTTCTAATGTATAATCAGCATTAGAATAACCATTTCCAACAGCGTTTCCATTAGAATCAAATAAAAACATAGATGGAGGAGCAAGGTGGATTTCCATAGTTATTCCGCCGATAGTTTCAGAACTTAAAGGAATAGGTTTTCCATTTTGGAGAAGTCCAGTTGGGAAATATACACAGAACTCATTAGAATTAGTTTTATCTTGCATAACAACACCCAATTTTGAAGTATCTGCAGAAGGAACAGTTAAACCTGCTTGGGATAAATGACCTAATAAATCCTGATTAGATGCAGTTGTTGGAAGATAAGAACTCATAAATCTATTATAATGGCGGATTGATTCGATAGTTTGTTTAGTTTTAGTTGAAGATAAAGTTATAGTATCAACCATACCAAATATTCCAGTCCGAGCATCAATTCCAAGAGTATCAGCACCACTTGGAACTGTTGCTCCATCTTTAGTTATCTTTAATTTTCCACAAATACGAACTGAATTGCCATATAAAAAGGCATCTTGTTCTGCAATATCAAACTTAATAATGGGTTGTCCTGATTTGTAACTTACAACTCCATTTGGCGTTAAATTAGAAGGACGGATATCAAGATATTCACGAGACATTTTTATAATTTATTAAAATATAAAAAAAATATTAAAATATAATTTAAAAAAAAAGTTAAAAGTTTTTATACAATTACAGAAATATTATCCCCACGAATATTAATTCTTCGGAGGTGCCATACAAAGTTCATCCATAATTTATTTTTAGTTGGAGTTCCTGAATAGTTAACTTGAATATTAAAATCTTTATTTCTTGTGTCATATACTTGTTGATTTAAACCTAATGCTCTTGATATGAAAAAGTTTTTATTATATTCAGAGAAAGATCTTGCTGGAACATTTGCTTGGACTAAACTTTTCTCATTTTCAATCAAGACCTGTGCGTCTATACTGCTTTTAGATGCAATTTTAGAAGTTGAAACCGCCCTGCTTGGATTTAATTTCCCATCAAAGTAGAATTGATACGATGAAATTGAGTCTGATATTCCTACTAAACCGCTTCTTGTGGAATGAGATGTACCAATTCCATCAACTACACCTTGAATATCATAAGTTGTTTGTGCGGATATTCTTTGTTTAGAATTATAGTTTGTTTGATCTGTTGGCAAACACCAAATTGACCTCGCCCTGCTTTGTTCCAGATTCAAGCGAATATTGGCGACAACATCATTTGCTTGTTGAGAATATTTATAATTACTAACAGATAAAATATCAAGTGCCATTTGTCCGCCTTCTTTCATTTTTCTCATCATACTATTTTCATAGTTCGGTCCCATGTCTAATTCACCAACTATCATCTCTACATTAGATAATGTATATGTCGCACCATAAGATGATGTTTGTTCTATAACAGACTCTGAAACTACAAAATAAGAATTATTAACTGTGGAAGCAGAGTTCAAATCATAAGTATCATCTAAAACAATCTCAACAAGACCATCACCTCCTGAAGCATTAGCAGAGGCATTAATACTTGCGATTCTTGGTTGTTTTGGATTACCTCCTGAATCTACAAATTGGGCGGAATCAGATAGTCCATTAGCAAATGAAATTGCTTCGCCAACTACAAAAGGACATAATTCAGGTTTATATTGACTATTATCTCTACGGATATAAAACTTTGTAATAGAATCTCCATTTGCAATATCTGTTTTATTTCCTGTTGTTGAACCATTTACAGAATCAAAGATTGGATTTAGAGTTAAATGACTGAATTGAAGTGCAGAATCTAATTGTCTTAAACAAACATCAGCATCTTCAAGTAATATTTCTACACGGAGACCTGTTAGAATATTAGGATAAACTTTATCAGATGAGAAAATACCACAATTTAATGGAATCATTAATTTAGCAGTTGTGAAATCTGCATCTGTGAACGCTGTTGTTTGGTTACCTGCTGGAACTCCTTTAAAATATGGATTTGTTGATATATCAGTCATTACAGATTTTGGACCTCCAAGTGTGCCTCTGTGTTGAGGTTTATAGGTTGTATTTCCTTCACCTGCAACTGCTCTTTTATTGATTAAAGAATCATCTTTATTATAATCATAAATAATAGAACACATAGAATTATAATTTTGTATTTCCTCAAGTAATACTGCTCCGTTCTCTACGCTTGAATATAACCTCAAATCTTTGATTAAAACCTGACCCCCCATCTGTCCGTCTAATTGAAGGCGAGTGGGTGGAAGACCTGCTGGAAGTTTAATCTTAAAATCTGCTTGGAGATAACTATTTTTTGGATCAATAAACTTTGTACTGGGTGGAATATCAATATGAATAAGTTGCCCTGCACCATATTCAAGTCCATTAGTTGATGCAATAGATGTTTTAGTTTGCTTAATAGGAATCTTGTTGTCTGCTCTCCAAAAACTCATTTTATAATTTAATATTATAAAATAATTTTCAATAAATAAAAAATAAATAAAAAAAGTTTATAAAAAAAAAGTTTTAAAAACTTCCTGAACCTTGTATTAATTTAGATGAATCAAAAGATGCTCCAGCAATACCTCCAAAAGAACCTGTGCCAACTGTTGATTTCGGTGCCATTTTTTCACCTTGTAATTTTGCCGTTTGAATTGCTTGTTTTGATTGTGCTTGTGCTTTTTGTGTTTTTTCATCTATGGCACCGCCTATTTCAGTAAATACACCTCCAACTAAACTTGCTATTCCACCTGCAACTTCTAAACCTAATGATGCTGGAGTTGGAACTGCTATTCCTGTTAATTCAGCAGTTGAACCTGCTATTGATAACATGTTCCCAAGTTTATCTTCCCAGTTCATTTTTTCAAAACCTTTAACTCCACCAGCAATATCTTGTTGGATTGCCATACCTCCGCCAATCAAAGCACCTGCACCTCCTAATAATTTAGATGTATCTGCTACAAAACCACCTCCTTTTTTAACTACATTCCCAAGTCCGCTTTCTAATTCAGAAGTTAATGAACCAGTTCCTTTTGCCAATACATTTTCATTTTCCATAACTGCGTTAACATTCGCAAACTCTGGATCAGACGGAGTTGGAACTTTTGGAATATCTGTTGATTGTTGTACTACATTCTCAACTTGTTTTGCTGATTTAGTTATTGTTGCAGGTTTAACAACACCTTTTAAACCAATTCCTGAAGCAACTTGTCCCATTAAAGTATTTTCATCTTTTTGCATTTGTTCGGAACTTATACCTTGTTCTTGTTCTTTTTCAACATTTTTAGCATCATTAATTTCTTTATCTATATCTTGATTATGTTGTCTTACTTCTTCGTGTATTTGTCCCTGATGCTGTGCGAAAGAGTTCGCTTGAGATAGTGCCTCGCTCATTCCATACAAATCCATTATTTATAATTTTATATAATATATTTTTTTTTATAATTATATTTTAAAATAAACATTATGAAAACCTGTGATTTTAGGTCTAAAATTATTATCATATAAAATCTGTTCTATTTTTTTATAATCACATTTATGAGGTTGATCTGCTTCATACATTATTAATCTTAAATGATTTAATATATTTATATTTTCATTTAAAAATTGTTCCATAAAACCTTCTGCATCAATTATTAAAACATTAAAATTATCAATATTATATTTTTCTTTTATTTCTTCTAATGTGTAACTTGGAATATCTGATTCTTCAACAACACAAGAACTTGTTGAATAATCATCATTTTTATCATATTCTAATTTCATTTTTTTATTTGATATAAAACCTTTTACTATTTCAAAATCACAATTATTATTTATTTTATTTTTAGTTAACGCTTTCCAAACTCTTTCATCAGGTTCAACTGAAACACATTTTTTTGTTTTATCTGATATTATACAAGAAACTGAACCATATCTTGCACCTAATTCCAGTACAACATCATCTTTATCTAAAAACATATCAGCAAATCTTTGTTCTGTATGTTCTATTTTTGCAATATCTATAATTTCATCATTTTCATTCAATATCTTCATCTGTCTCATCTTCTTTATTATTAATAGGATATATTTTTTTTTCAAAATTAATCCACGCTTCTGCTGGGTTTTCTTGAAGATTTAAATGTAAGAAATCATATTTCTTTTTAGTTGCTTGTTTATATAAATCTCTAAAAGTTTTATCTCCATCATACATTCCTGAAAACTCATCACTTAATTTATCAAGTTCTTTTTGATTTTGCAATTTTCCTATTAATATATTTGTTGCATTTGCTCTAATAACTGGACTAACTTTTCGGAACAATTGCGTTGACACAAGCATCAGGTGTATGTTCGAATGGCGATAGCGACTTGAAAGTGAATCAAGAGCAGAAGTTTTATCTCCCAAGCAATCATCAATAAAAACACATGCTTTAGGTTGATTTTGTGCTTCACCATATTTTTTTTGATTTGCTACAAAATTATGAATTATAGAATCATCATATCTATCATAAGTATCACAACATTTTTTCAAGAATCTATTTGTTATATCCGTATTGATTGTGTTTGATATAACCATAGGCGGAATATCAAAATAATCTAAACCATAAAAATCACTATTCATAATTAGGTTCGACCCCACAGTTGATTTTCCACATTTACACGGCATAACCATAAGGACTTGGGCGTGAGGTTGAGGAAGGTTAGGATGTATTGATTTATTATCAGGTTTTGGTGGATCTATAATTTTCCTTATTTTAGGTGCTGAACTTTC
>VMHT01216385.1_pt1 | contig 10649 bp, 12 predicted proteins | sample 4693611 | NCBI WGS metagenome assembly VMHT01 (sample SAMN12280063, study PRJNA550983) | marine metagenome | isolation source: seawater sampled from same location over 5 years 0.02-0.2 micron viral filtrate | place: USA: collected off the coast of southern California halfway between the port... ...
AAACTAGAGTATTTTTATATAACTATCAGAAATGAAGTCGCAAGACCTAATAGAAGATAGTTCGAAAATCCCGGAGGGTCGCAAGATCAACTGGGATTTTCACTTTTCCAGACTATTTTTCATTAAAAAACATAAAAAGACTCCCTGTGGCTGTAATTTTTGTTTTATCGGCTTTCGAAGTGGCTCAAAGCACGAAAGGAAGTCTACTTTAAGTTTAATACTGAAATCTTTATCTTTACCATTTATAGATTAATTTCAATGATATATACTTAATTCATGAATATTGGCTCACACATACCCTCAAAAAACGCTGTAGAAGAGATAAAACTCAGAAAAGGAGACACTTTTCAGATATTCATTTCTAGTCCTCAAATGTGGAAAAGCCCAAAACCTCGAGAAGATGTCGATGTTTTACAAGAGTATGATGGACCAATTTATGTTCATGCCCCATATTTAATTAATGTGGCAACACCAAACAATAAAGTACGTCATCCAAGTCGTAAATTACTAAAAGATACTTGTAAAGTAGCAGCTTCATTTGGTGCAAAAGCAGTCATAGTTCATGGTGGATCCGTTGGCGAGGGTGGAGACATTGGCGAAGGTTATGAAAACTGGAGAAAAGCTATAGAACATGTTGAAGATACAGGAATGAGAGTATTAGTAGAAAATACAGCTGGTGGAAAAAACTCTGTAGCAAGATATATGGATTCTATCGAGAGACTTTGGGAAGTTATTGGGCACTTAAATGTTGGTCTTTGTTTAGATACTTGTCATACATGGGCTGGAGGTATTCCAACACAAGAAGCGGTTAAGGGGTTTAAAAAGCTTACAAAGAAAATAGACCTTGTTCACTTTAATGACTCAAAAGATGGCTTTGAGAGTTCAAGAGATCGACATGAAAACTTAGGGAAAGGAAATATCCCTAAAGCTGAGCTTGAATACGTCATTAAAAACTGTAAAACAGATATTGTTGTAGAAACTCCTGGAGGACTAGAAGCACAAAAGAAAGATATTGCCTGGATTAAAAGAAGACTAAAAAAATGATTCCAATAATTATGATGCTATTTGGCATCTCTACACTAGGACAGTTTCAACTTGAGATACCAGATTTCTTGCCAGACCCAAGCCCAGTTATATGTGAGGAAATGGATGATTCAAACTTTGATCCTAATTGCCAACATGCAGATTACTCAATCTTTCGAAGTTGGTGTTTAGGTAATCGATGCGATGACCATGCTGTAAAAGGATACGCTAAAAAGATTGCTGAAGATGGAACTATTACTTGGTACAGCACACAAGAACAAGTTGATTTAGATATAAATTCTTTAGAGCTATGGCAGGTTGTTCGATACACACAAGAAGAGTTGAGTGAATTAAATATTATGCCAGAAGACTGTACGTATGAAAGTGAAGTAGATGGAACCTGTGGATTCGGATTATTTCCTCCGCAACCTTAGAAACTTTTAATCTAAAAAAAAGAGGCCCGAAGGCCTCTTTATATTATCAAAAAGAAAGGAAAACCTTTCTTATTAACAGTATAAAGCATCAAAAAGCACTAAATGTAACCGAATATTGAGTAAAAGAGTCTAATGTGTATACAGAATTTGTTTTTTGGACAAAAGTCTGTTATAATATAATCTAACTGGTTTTCAACGCCAGTTTTTTTTATTTTTATGCCCTTTTTCTAGGGCTTTTTTATTACAAAGGAGGAACGTTGGCTAACTAGTTAATGGAAAAACAAATTAAAAAAATTATCAAAAAGAAAGGAAAATCATGAGAATTAATGATTTAACTCAATTTCATATTGAGGCAGCAGAAGATAGAGACAATTTCTTATCTAAATTTCGTGAGAAAGGTATTTCTAATGCTAAAAAGCTACAAGAAATTAAAACAAAATTATATTTAGGGGATTTTAAAGGTAGGAAGGTACACTTTTATGTTACTTTTTCTCCAAACAATATAGAGTGTAAATCTAATATAGACCTGGAAATGATAGGTAAAAACTTTGATCAGTTTAATACCTATCAAAGTGGAAGAATTAAGTCGTTTATTGGGCATTATCCTACAACACGCAAAGGTGGATCAAACATTACACAGATTACTTTGGCATATTTAATGGCATTTGCTCATATATCTACATATAAAAAAGTTGGATTTGTGAATAACAGACCCAGTAGAGAGTTAGTGAGAGAACTAATGTATCTTACCATGCCAGAAGCAGAGACCAGTGAGGACTCAAGAATGTATGGGGTTACCTGGTTTAGCGTCATTAAAGCATGGAATCTTGAACCAAGTGAAGATTATCACTTATACAAAAGATACTTTAATGGGTGTGTTGATACAGACCTAAAAAACATGAAAGAACAAGTAAAACCTTTAGAAAAGAGAAAGGTTTCATAAATATTTTTAGAGGGGTTGACTTCTATCCCCTCTAAAATAGAATAGAAAAAATGAATTACTTACCATCTAATCTAACTTTTCATGATGGAGTCGCTTTTATCGGAGAGATTTCACTGCTTGATGTTGCCAAAGAGTATGGCACTCCCCTGTATGTCTATGACTGGGAACATTTAAAAGATAATATTGATCATTTTACGAATGCGTTTGGTGAGGAGACGTACTTTAGATACGCAGCAAAAGCATTTATCTGCAAAGCTTTAGTCAAAGAGTTAGATGAGAAAGGCTGGGGAGTAGATGTCGTCTCTGGTGGAGAGATGGCAACAGTCCAGGCAGTTACTGGAACATTAGAAAACTCTTTATTTAATGGAACCTTCAAACATAGAGACGAGATTGAGTTTTTTATGCAACATAACGGAGGACATATTTCAGTAGATAATCGTTTTGAGATTCCAATGCTAGAAGAGGTTGCTGATAAGTTAGGTAGGAAACAACCAGTAATAATGAGAATTAATTTAGATGTTGGAGCCGAGACTCATCCTATGGTATTAACTTCTGGATATGACCAACAGTTTGGTATCTCTATTGGATTCGCAGAAGAGGCATTGCAACAAATATATAACTCCCCTCACTTACTATTTTCTGGAGTACATGTTCATATTGGTAGCCAGATTAAAGACCCAGATCGTTATAAAAAAGCAATGAGTGAGTGTGCAGATTTTCTTAATGCACACCCTGCAAGTGTGGAGAGAGAAATAGTTTTTGATGCTGGTGGTGGATTCTTTTCACCTTATGCAGGTGATGAAGTAGATCATGAACTAAAAGTCTATGCAGATGCTATTCATGAAGGTATTAAAGAACACTGGAGTGGGTCATATAAAGTCATGATTGAACCAGGAAGAGCATTAGTCAACAATCCAGGAGTCATTTTATATACTGCTGGTGCAATTAAAGATGATCGTGGTGAGAAACCTTATATCTTGGTTGATGGTGGTATGTCTGATAATCCAAGGCCAGCATTGTATGGAAGTGAGCATAAACTTTTTAATATCTCTGGTGGAAAAGCTGGAGAAGAGGTGGTGCATGCAGTCTCTGGTAGACACTGTGAAAGCGGAGATTTATTAGTGAAAGATGCAATGTTGCCAAGCGATACTGTATCTGGTGATATTTTAATGTCTACCTCTACTGGAGCATATACCTTTGCTATGGCTAGTAACTATAACCGAGTGCCTAAATCTGGAGTTGTTGCAGTTACTAGCAGTGGTGTGGTTGAGTTAGTTAATAGACAGAGCTTCCAAGATACATTTATTAACGATTTATAACTGAGCGCTTCCCTTACAAGGAAGAAGTCACAGGTTCAAATCCTGTAGCGCCCACAATGGTTTTTCAGAAATCTTTACATATATACATATACAGTCAAAAACTCCATAATTTGAAGCAAGAACAAAAAAATTGTGTCCTTGAATTAAGTTATAATAAGCTGATATGAGCCACACATTTATAGATCTATTTGCTGGAATCGGAGGTTTCCATTATGCACTACATAATATTGGAATGAAATGTGTTTTTGCTTCAGAGATTGATGAAACTGCTAGGAAATCATATGAAAGCAATTTTAAAAAAATAACATCTGATTTGTTTGATAATAATTTATTTAACAGAGATATATATGAATTGAATACAGATGATATTCCCGAATTTAATCTTTTATGTGGCGGGTTTCCCTGCCAACCTTTTAGTCAGATTGGAAAGATGAAAGGGTTTAACGAAGAGCTTGAAGGCCGAGGTAATCTGTTTTATGAAATTTTAAGAATTATAAATAACAAAAGACCTGAAGGTTTCTTCCTAGAAAATGTTAGGCATTTAGTTAAACATGATTCTGGAAAAACCTTTGCAACAATTAAAGAATCTCTCGAAAAAGAAGGTTATTCGTTTAATTTCAAAATTATTAAAGCTACTGATTTCAACCTACCTCAATTAAGACCTAGAACATATATGGTTGGATTTGATAAGTCAAAATATGGAAACATAGAATTTAAGTTTCCAGATCCCGTTCCATTGACAACATCTATGTCCGATATTTTTGAAGCTGAGTGTACAAGAGATGTAGGATTTACACTTCGAGTTGGAGGTAGAGGTTCAGCAATTTCAGATAGGAGAAACTGGGATGGTTATATCGTTAATGGAAAAGAAGTTAGACTTAGTCCACTAGAGGGGCTTAGAATGCAAGGGTTTCCTGATAACTTTATACTGTCAGATTCAAAAGTTAAATCAATGAAACTATTAGGTAATAGCGTTGCAATTAATGTAATTCAAAATATCGGTATAAATATTAAGTCTTATTTAGAACAAACCAGTAAATAGTTATAAACTGTATGTGTGAACAAGGATTTAGAAAGTTTTTTTAAAAAGAATTCCAAAATAAAATCAATTTTCTTGGAAGTATATTCAAACATACTAAATTCATTACCAGATTCAGCTTCAAATTTTTTTCGAGAAAATTGGGCTACTTGGCAAAACTATGCTGATGGAAAAAATTTTAACAACTCTTTGCCTGGTGCGGTATTTGAAAAACTATTTGAAATTTATTGTTATTTGTTAAGTTATCAAATTGCTGCTCAAGATGAATATTTTGGAGAGGTACCTTTAGTAAAACCAGATTTTGTACTGAAAAATAAAAATGGTGAATACCTATTTCTATCACTCAAAACCTCGCTAAGAGAGCGTTGGAAACAGGCTGATTGGGAAGCTATCTATTTTAAAGAATACTATCCAGATACTCCCTGCATATTACTTACTTTTGACGAAAGTGAAGAAAGACGTCTCCAAACTAAAATTACAGATAACTTATTAAAAGGATTGGATGATAGCTGTATAGCCAGTTCTAAAAAACTAGATCAGATTCTTACTAATTTTTTTAATTAAAAAATTACTGGACCAAGATAATGTACCAGATTATTCAATAGATTGTGATTACTGTACTTATATTCTTGATATAGATACTTTCCTATAAATTTAACCTATGCTCTAGACATAAGCCAATCTTCAACATGCTTAGAGTGTCAACTATTCTTTTTTTAAGAAACTAATATGTTTATATGGAAAAAGATGATATAAAGATAATTGAATTTATTGAAAAATTTATAAAGCCCGCAGTGATTGAGGTGTGTGATCACTTAGGACCATTTTGGTACAGTGGTAAACCAGAAGAATATCATACAAGAGCATTAGCTTATGAGTTAAATGACAGAAAAATAAATTTTGATAGAGAAATTGCTATCACACAATATTATAAAGGAAGCGTAATCACAGATAGTCCTAAAGAAGCTGATTTTGTAATCTATAAAGAACAAGAAAAAAAAGATTTACCATCAGGAATTTTAATTGAAGCAAAATATACACCAGGAGAAGAAAAGTTAAGATTAGGAGAAGTTAGATTCCAAACTTTCAGAAACATAGTATCAGCAAAAAGTAGTGGTAACAAAAATATAAATAATATTAATTACGGAATATGCATAAATTGGGGTAATAATTCTGAAACAGGAACAAATAAAGGTGATATATTTGATAGTATCGATTTTACTGGATTTGTGAACCCAACCATTGAATTATGGAAATTAGTAGAAGAATCAAGGTCTAATTTTAAAAAAATATGGATGTATGAAGATCCAAAATATTCAGAAGAGGAATAGAAAATACAAATATTTTCTTATCAAAACTTAACTTATTTTTAACAAAGTTATTAGAGATGAAATTAACTTTTTTAAACTTCTTGTATGTTAACTAAGCAATATTCCAGTTACAAAGTTTTTGAACTTCTCTATCGCAGATTAAAAACAAGCTAGATTTTGCTCTTGAAAGGCCAACATAAGCTAACGCAAGATTGCTATTTATATAGTTTTTTTCAATACCATCTAACGAAGGAAATACAACGATCACAGTATCGGATTCTAGACCTTTAAATCTAGAAATTGACTCTACAGTACATTTTTCGAGCAAATTAGATTTTAGATTAACTATATCTTTTGAATGTGGAACTAAAACAGTTGTAGATGACAATAATGCCTCATTCTCTTCTATAATTTTTTCTAAAATTTTAACTAGTTTCTGATTTGCTTCATGCCAGCTTCCAGATTCAAGAATGGAAATACTAGGATTCAGTCCAGATTCTCCGTAATGTTCAAGTTCATCTTTATAAACTTTAGAATATTGCTGTGCTATTTCTTTTGTAGACCTAATTACAGTATTTAGAATTAATTGAGGAGTATCGAGATACTGGGGTGGAGACCAGTCATTATATATTATGGTTTGATTCTTGTCATAACAAACAACCCACTTAGCTTGCTTGGCCTCAACTAGTTCTGTAAAAAACTCCCAGTATTTTTCTGAGATATCTTGTGCTTCATCAATAATTAGTGTATCAAACTTAAAATGAGAGTCGGCTTCAACAATTAAACTATCCAATTTATTTTTAATGTAATTTATCTCTTCTGATTTATCTAAATTACGTAATTTAGTTTCAAAATTTTTATCTACATAGTCATCGTAGGATATTCCAAGTTCATTTAAAAAATCTTCAAAAGTAAACACTCTTATGTTTAAATAATCATTTAATAACAATTTAAGCTTTTCCCCTAAAAGTATGTTGTAACACATTAGCAGTACTTTTTTCCCTTGCTCTGCTTCATACTCGGCCAGCTTGGTTGCTAAGAATGTCTTACCAGTTCCAGGTATTCCTTGTATCTTTATTTTCTTATAGTTTGGATTTGTAATATCATAGTAAGCTTGGAAAATATCATTTGATAACTTTTCAACCTTTTCAGATATTTTTCCATTATATGAAAGCAATGAAAATCCTTTAACTTTATTGCTTAAAACTTTATTGAATAGCTGAATTAAAATTTCATCAGAAGTATCTTTCTTAACAAATTGATTTTTAATTCTTTTCTCAACTTCGATTGGGTTAAACAAGTCGTCTTTATAAAAAGTATTTTCACCATATCCCATAAAACCAAATTTTGATTCATTACTATTTACATTTGTCCAAACTACAAAACTATTAATTCTTGGTCGAAAATTTTTTAACTCTAAATTAGCAGCTTCAAACTGAATTTTTTCTCTTAATTTATGATAATTTCTTTGAATTTGCTCGTAAGGACCTTCAATTTGTATTTGCTTATTATTTTTCCAAGCAAGCCATCTATTTTCCTTCGCATTATAAGTTATACCTCGACCACCTTTGACTTCTATCATTACAACTCCAAAATCTTTATGGACAAGAAGAAAGTCAATTTCCCCGTGTCTTTTAGGGTTATTTTTAGAACCACCGCTTCTCCATTCCCATTCGACATTTCTGTAAATATGCCATAATGGATCTTCAAATTTATTTAAGATAGAAGCAAATTCATCTTCAGATTGAATTTCAATTCTAAACTCTTCATCGTTAGCCATAGTCAGTTCATCAACTTGTTTTTGAAGAGTATTTTTTTTCTCCATTAGGGATTTTCTATCTCTCCATTGATAAATGATCAAGGAAATTAACAGTGTTCCAAAAACTAAAAATATTATGTAGTTACTGCCCATAGAAGCAGTTTATAAAATTTTGCAAAATTTTAAACTAAATTTCTTAAATAATTATTTCTGTAAAATGGCCAGCTTTCTTCTCTACACCAAGAACAATACTTTAATCCCATTTAGGAATTTCAATAGATACAAAAAATATAATTAAAAATATTTAATTATATTTGACAAAGTAATAAATATTGAGTATATTTTTGTTATAAAGTATTAATGAGAATAAAAACTCAAGAAAGAGGAATTATGAAACTTAATGTTTTGGAAGGACAAACTACTGACGTAGGTACACAATTAGTAACTACTGTAATTAAGGTCAAAGACCTAGTTGATAATTACGCTGTGGATGTATTTGACCACGAAAAAGGTCGTGCTGGTGGTAAGGGTGGGTATCAACGAAAAGCAAACCAATCTAGAATAAAGAAACTATCTAAGCTTCTTGCAGAAAGTAAGGTAACAATTCCTACCGCTATTTTAGGAAATATTAGAAAGCCGTTAGAAAAAGTAATAAAATTTGATTCGTCTGGAAGATCAATTGTTAACCTAAATTCACCAATTATGATTATTGACGGCCAGCACAGAGTTGCTAGCTTTACAGAAGTATATAAAAATCCTGACTTCTATGGCATAGATCAAAAAGAATTTGGTGAAATAAAACTATTTATATCTTTACTTTGGAATGCATCTCTTCAAGAAGAAATTAATCAGTTTTATGTTGTAAACTCAAATGCAAAGTCTATACCAGTAGGCAACAGGCAAGAGCTAGAAGCATATCTTGATACCGGAAATGACTTAATATCTGAACTTGTTGACTTAACTTGGGAACTTGATAAAACAGCAGAATGGAAAGGAAAAATTAAGTTTCCAAATTCTAGCAGTGGGCTAATTCCAAACTCCGGAATTGTTTCTTCACTAAAGACAGTATTTAACGATTCAAATCTAAAAAAACTATCTTTTAAAGAAAAGCTTGACCTTATTTCAGCGGTTTGGATTGGAGTGAAAGAAGCACTACCTGGCTGCTTTAGAAATCCAGAAAAATATACTCTTCAAAAAGGTATAGGAGTGAATACTATCCATGGTTTAATCCCTGATATATTTGCCGATATTTTAACAAGCAATGGAATGACATTTGATAAAAAATCTATACAAGATCCATTTGATTCAAATGTTTGGAAAAAATATTTAAAACCATTGGCTAAATACGAGGATAATGATCAAACCGGAGAAGCTAATACAGTAGTTGGGGAAGAATTTTGGAGAGTTGGAAAAACAGGGGGAGCAGGACAATACAGCTCAGGACAGGGAAGGTCAGTGCTTTTGAAAATATTTCAAAATGAAATATTAGGAAGTTAACACATGGATACATTTGATTTATTAAATATATTGGTCAAAAACTCAACATTTTCCAGAGGTAAGCTAGTTAGTTTATTTAAAGAATATCCTTTAGATAAATTTACAACAAAAAAGCTTTTAGAAGAGATATTGAGTGAAAAAGGAGGAAAAGACTTTACTAATGCAGAAGATTTTGTCTCATATCTATTTAATGAATCAAAAATTAGGAAATTAACTGTTGCTCAGAATAATAAAAAAAGAAAGCTTTTGCAGCAAAAAGAGGAAGAAAGTAAACGAAAAAGAGATTTAAAATCCGCTAGAAAACTTCAAAAAACCTTTGAATCTATAAATTCACAGGAATCTTGCAATTCCTGTGGTGCTGTAGTCAATATTAATGGTCTCTGCAAGTGTTGAAAAGGTAAAGTTTATTATGGATAAAGATAAATCATTTGATGAAACAATAGTTAGAGAAAGGTTGTCTAGAAATCCTTCTTCAGATAATTTTCTTGAACATGTTGAAAAAATTTATAGTGACTTAGTAAGCACACCTCATTTCAATGATGAGCATGTGATATTTGAAGATTCGGGCGTATCTTTTTTCCATAAAGAAACAAAAGAAGAATTATCTTGGTTAATTGTCATTATTCTGAGGATTTATATTAATCAATTAGGATTTAAAGCTTCACATCTTATCAAAAACAAAAACCTTCTCGGACATATTAAATCTGTTGAGTACGATTGTTTGGGAGTAAATCACCACACACTTATAAACGAATATGGTGAACATAAGTTTATTTTTGAGAAAGATATATCAAATGAATAGTTTTGATATTTTCAATCTACCTAGTCGATACCTCGATGATGTAAGTGATACTTTTCATGATGAAACAGTATCAACAATTTTTGTAGATGACTATATAAATGTAGTAATTAATAGTATTGAATCATTAGAGATACACCATTTAGAAGAGTTAGTGTTTAAATTTTCAAAGCTGGCATCTTTTTTTTCAAGACTTAAAAATGCAACAGACAATTTATACGGTGAATTATTACTTGCGCGTGTATTAGATCAAGCAGATATGGTTGCTGACGGAGTGATTGACGATAATGATAATATCGAATTTAAAAAAGTTAACAGCCCAGAACTTCAAGAGTTTCAAAAAGTTATGAAATTGTTTGAAGAAGAAGAGTAAAAAATATGAAAATGTCAGATTTAGTTAATAAACTATTGAAATGAACCTTGGAAAGATTTTAAAGAACGATAAGAGAATCTGGGATGAGGAGATTTTAGATTACCCACAACTCTTCGAGTTAGCTCGGACATATGACAAAGATTTACTCGAAAC
>VMHT01013294.1_pt1 | contig 10648 bp, 6 predicted proteins | sample 4693611 | NCBI WGS metagenome assembly VMHT01 (sample SAMN12280063, study PRJNA550983) | marine metagenome | isolation source: seawater sampled from same location over 5 years 0.02-0.2 micron viral filtrate | place: USA: collected off the coast of southern California halfway between the port... ...
AATACCAAAATCTTTGTTTACGACATATTAAATACAGCATGGACCTCTATCGACTCATTCCCATCCGGTTTCGTAATTGATGACTTCGTCACCGTACTTCATGGCAGTAATCCAACCAAGCGTAGACTCTTCGCAGTCAATGATAAGGGATGGCATTTAGTAGACGAAGCCGCCACCGACATCACGGGAACAATCGGGAACGCAAGCACCACATCCACCGCGATCACCGCAAAGTTAAAGACCCGCTCTTTCACCCTAGGCAACATGGAAGTGAAGAGTTGGAAGCGGGGACAACTCGGATGCGAAGTGAACAACGGGGATGCGTTCACCGTGAAAGTAAACACCACCGATCCAGACAGGACAACCACGGTTCACACCGAGAGCTATTCGGGATCGCAGGAAGAGAAATTGATTCGCTTTGGTTCTGGCAGAAGTCGCGGATACGCCGCAAATGTCGAGATTGATGTCACAGGTGGCAGACCAAAATTCCGCCATGTATCACTTGATGCCATAGCGAATGGTGCCAATGCCAGGAGGGATGTACAATAATGGCAATCACCGCATCAGTCACTCCAGGTTTTACCTATAGCACAGGTATTGAACTGGAACCTGCCGGACTTAATCTATTAGGCACTCCAACCGTTACCATAGATTCAATCTCTGCAACAAGTGTGAGGCTTGAGAACTTTACCGTATCCAATGCCCCAAGCAATGGAACCGCAGGGCGTGTAATCTATGTAAGTGACGGGGATGGGGGCAGTCCATGCCTAGCGGTGGATAACGGATCAAATTGGTTACGCATAAATTTAGGGAGCGCAGTTAGTGCAACTGATGCTGATGACTACTTGTTGGGAGAATGAACATCTTATTAAAGACTAAGAAGTTATATGATGAGATCGGGCTTGATATGTACCGTGACATCACCGCGTATTCAATCAATGGATATGTATTTATAACTCCCGAAACTTTTTTACTTGGAAAAGCGGTAAATTCAAAAAGCGATACCAAGCCACAAGATCAATGGAATGTAAAGAATCCAGATGCGTGGTATGTACACATGGCAGTAACCAAAGTAAAATTAGGCATAAAGGAATTTATAAGCAGAATACCGCACCGACTACCCTTAGTTGGATGGAGCAGGGCCACAAAAGACCAACCTATTCGTTGGTATGACTTTGATAAAATTAAGAGGAGAAAATAAAAGATGAGTAGTCCAGACATTAATTATCCACAGCAACCAACTTATGGCGAAGGTATGGCCGACGCGATGGAAAGACAGATGCAGATGCTTCTTGGTACTGGTGACTTTGCGGACATATATTCAGAAGCAGGTTTTGAAGGTGGTGACTTAGCCACAATCATGCGTGAAGTTGAAGCTCCACTTCGTCAGCAAACCGCACAGGTTGATACCGATGTTCTCCGTCAGACTTTGCTTGGTACTGAGAAGCAGATGCAGGTTCAGCAAGATCCTGATACTGGAAAGTTTGGAATCGCAGGTGCGGAAGTAGTCACCGATGCGGATGGTAATGCCCAGACCGCAGGTGGTGGAAGGTATCAGATTGTGCAGTTGCAAGGTGCTATGCGAGATGCTGCAACGGAAAGTTCACATAATATGTCATTAACCAGAGAAGCAGAGTATGCAATCATTGATACAGAAACTGGTGGCATTACTGAAAAAATTGGTGGTAGGCTTTATGGGAGCCAATTTGGTTCAAAACAAGAATACAGAATACCAGAAGGCGGAAGCAAAGGGCGACTCGTAGGTGTACTTGAAGGTGGTGTCATATCTAGTGAAGATTATTTGAAACAATCAATTACTCGTCTAAAGAAACTTCAGTCTACCATCGACACAGGTGGCGAAGATGCAGTCACTCAAGAATTTACATTCACCAATCCAAACATTCCAACCGACGCATCCAAAGCGGGACAACCTGGATATGATGATAAAGGAAACCGCTTACTAGAAGGTGGGCAAAATGTAGCCGAGCAAACCATCACCGTGCGTGAAGGTGATGGTATGGTTGACCTACTTGGTGACAGGCGTGAGATTGTAGACTATCAAACCAGGCAAGCAACCGAAGCAGATGTAACCGCAGGACTCGCAAGCGAAGTAGGGGAGAGTATTACCGAAGCGGTAGGCACGGGCAGACAAGCAGGATTTAGCGAAACCGGAGAGTTTCAAGGTGCTTCCGCCCTTGCCGAAGATATACAAGCGGGTAACTTATCGCGTCAACGGGAGCGAGACATTTCAGATGTCGAGCGACTAAGCGGAAGGTTTCAGAATATTATGGAGGATTATCGTCCTGCCGCCGCTACGGGTATTCAAGGTGCAAAAGAATTAATCGAAGAACAAAAAGATAAACTCACTTCCGCAGGTGGTACAATTTCACTACCTAGCGAACTTGATTCTGCTGATTACGCAATGAGCGGAGATGCCGCAATCGGGCAGGGTGCAGGTGGAGAAGATACCCTTCGTTCCGCACTACTTGCAGACGCAAGAGGTGCATTAAGTGACGGATTAACGGACCGAGAAAAAGCAAGAATATCCGAAGCTTTCAAAGGGCAGTCAACCATGATGGGCAGAACCTTTGATCAATCCGCAGGGATTGCAGAGGCACAAGCACAAACCCTAGAGGATAGAAACCGACAAATGCAAAACCGTGCATTCGCACAATCCGCACTTGGTCAGGAAGCAGGCTTACAAACTGGTGACGCAACCAGGGCAATGACTAGTGATCAATTTAATATCGGTGCCAAGATGGATGCGGAGCGCTTGAACGAACAACTTCGTCAACAAGGGTTAGCTAACTACATTGGTGCAGTTGGAAACCTTGCCGCCATTGAAGATCAATACACCCTCGATCCATTTGCCGCTATTCTTGGCAGAGGAGGGGGAGGAAGCTTGAGTGGCGGGCAAGGAGTGCTTGGATCAGCAAGTTATGGATTACAAAGCGGACCACAATATTTAAACCCCGAAGCAGGGCTTGGATATATCTCACAGATGGCGGCTAATAATGCAAATATGTATGCCGCTAATCAAGCCGCACAAGGATCCGCCACTAGTGGATTACTTCAAGGATTAGGAACTATCGGAGGTGCGGCTATTGGTGCTTTCTGTTGGGTAGCCCGCGAAGTCTACGGACCTACCAATCCATCATGGTTAAGATTCAGAATGTGGATGTTCTCAGAGTCTCCAGACTGGTTCTTTAAATTATATGGGCAGTATGGCGAAAGATTCGCATCCTGGATTAGCGATAAACCACGCATAAAATCATTCATTCGTAAGTGGATGGATTCAAAAATAAAGGAGTAATAATCATGGCACGCAGACCATTCTTTTCAGGAAATTACGGATCAGCTCTCGGCTCAACCGCACAAGCCGCAGATATCATCGCACGCGCGGGGCAACAGCGTGGCCAGGCGCTTGCGGGTATGGGCGCGCAAATTGGCGGAATGATTCAGCAGTATGGGTTGAATAAGGAGAAGCAGAAGGAGAATAAAGCTACGATAAAATCTAGCATAGGTATCCTTGAGCGTATGAAAAAACTTGATCCAGAAAACGAACCTCAGTACTTGATGCAAATAGAGCAACTTAATAACGAGGATATACGCCTTGGTGTGCGTGCAAAACTTGCGGATAAAACTTTACAAGGCTTATCAATTACGAGTCGTTTGCAAAGCGAGATTTTAAATGCAAAAGGTCAGGAGCAAAATCTTAAAATCGCAGAAGAAAACCAAAAAATTAAAAGTGCAGCGGCCAAGGCAAAAGAAAAAGCATACAAAAATTTAGATGTTCAAATCGACCAAATAGGGCAAGATATTTTGGATGGTATGTCTTATGAAGATTTACCCCCGTATAGTAAATCACTTTTGGCTAATCAAAACTTGATCAAGAATAGGCAAATCCCACTTGAAGATTTAGTCTATAATCCAAGTGAAGAGCTAGACGAAAAAACTGCACAATTGAATTTCAAACTTTTACAAGGCAAAATTAAACAACTAGACGCTAACATAAAACAGACAGGCCTTGAAACTGAGTCTATTCAGCAGGATATTGATGAATCCAAAAGGTTGTCTGAGATCGGATCAATGTTTGATACCAAAGAAGAAGCGGCAGAATATGTACAATCATTACCCTCTGGATTTAAAGCTACTAAATTAGTTCCAAACAAAACTGCGGGAGGTTTTGATGTTGAACTTTCATACGAAAAGTCTGCCGAAGAAGATATTCCATCAGTACCAGGATTTCCAAACTATAAAATTATCGGAGGGTTTGTTTATGAGGGTGATCCAAAAACGCAAAAACTGAAAAAAGTACAACCAGAAGATTACGCAAAAGAACCCAAACGATTGTCTTTGATATATGATATTTTAAATTCTCCAGATGTACAAGGCTATCGCAACGCAATGATATTGACTAAAGAAAGAGATGAAGAGGATGGAGAAATTACTTTTGTAGATAAAGAAACTAATGAAGATAGAACGATCAAGATAAATCCATTCATTGAAAAAAGAATAAAAGAATTAGAAAAGATCGAACAACTATTAAATGATCAAGTACAACGGGTTGATTTGGATCTCACAGCACCATGAGTGTAATTAATGTACGCACTTACCAAGGAATTAAGAAAGTTCGCATTGAGGGTGATGAACCAACACCGGAAGAAATAGAACGAATAAAGTTTCAGTTCCAACCAGACAGAACATTTGATGATCAAATGAGCGGCATGACTGCACCCATGCAGTACAGCGCACCACCTGCACCCCGTCAGATACCAGAGATAAAATCCGATCCACTATCCCCTGCGGAACAACAGGTCGCAAAGCAAAGAGGCATTGATTACTTTGAGTCAGAAGACGCAATGAAGCGCGGTGATGCAGTATCTTCAAATGTTCCTGACTTTATGAAGTCTAGGTTTGTCTCTAAGGGTCCAACACAAGGTGAGACTGTTACAGGCAAAGGATACGGAAGAGCATTGAGTGGCTTGACTGCTTTGGGAGTTAGTCCATTCGATCAAGAGTTAGCTAAACAAATTGATGTAAACCTTGCAAACATACCCTCTGAGCCAGGTCTACGGGGAATAACTGAAGGCCTTCTGCAATTTCAAGCCTTTTTTAGTCCTGCCAAAGCATTGTTGAGGGGGCCAATTAAGAATAGATACTTACGCGATGTTTCATCTAGCGCTATATCTGGCGGAGTTGCATTTAGTGGGCAAGAACAAAGGTTAGCTGATATTCTTCAATCTATACCACAACTAAGAAATCCAGTTTTCGAGGCACTTGAGACCGATCCAGATGATAGTTTCTATGAAGCCCGTATGAAATCTATGCTTGAAATGGCAGGTCTAGATGCAGCTTTTGCCGCACCATTTGTTAAAGGTATTAAGAAAATAAAAAAGTCTCCAATGGCCGATATTAATTTATCGAACAAACTAAAAGACTTTGTAAAAGAAAATCCATATAAAGCAACTGGATCGCTTGCACTTGGGTATGGTGTATATTCAGCACTACCAGATGATTTAGCTGAAGACTTTGCGAAGACTGGAAGTGTAGGATTAGGGATGCTTGCAATGGCAACAGCACCAATTCCACCAGGTTCAAAAGGTCAGTTGAGAAAATTTGCATCTGTTATCGCAAAAAATTTTGGTAAAGCAGATGATGCCCAAAGCTTTGCAGTCTACAAAAAAGTTGGTGATCAAGATGTGCAGTTTAATGTAACCAATAAAAACAATGTCCTGCGAAGGCAGGATGATGACAGCATATACAATCCTGAATCTGGAGATTTTCTTGCTAGACCAGGTGATGCTGAGTGGACAAGTGCAGAGAATTTATTTCCAGAAGTCCAGTTGCAAAAAGATATAAGTGAAGGATGGACGAAGCGCATTGATAATGAGTTAGGCATAGGTAAAATGCGAACAAAGGTTGATCCAGATACCGGAGAAGTAGGCCAAGTTCTTGTTGAGAGTATTGAAGACTTAGATGATGCATTGGTTGATAAAATATTTAAGTCGCAAATTGATTGGACTGATGATCCGGCAGGTATGGACGAATACCTGTTGAATGTAATTTTAGATAATACATCTATTACGAGAGGTGACTATTATGATCTTGTGGCAAAGCAACATCAAATAAACAACATCAAGTTTGGAGTTGATATCGATGAAGGTTCTTGGACAAATCTATGGGACAAAAATGAATACCTTAAACTTGTTGATGCCGGAGTTAAGCAGGAAGATTTTGCAAGGAAATTATCTCCAGTTGAAATATTTGAAAGCGTAGGAATTAAGGGAAGGGCAAAAGATCAAATAAAAAGTGCAGGCATTAGCGAGCAGAGAATCAAGGAAATCGAGGATCTCGCAGATCAAGCAAATATTACAAGATCAAAATTGCTCACTCCTGGTGTTGTAGTCCCTGCTACTCTTGGAGTTGCGGGGGTTTCAGTTGCTGATAGTGAGAATGCTGATGCAGTCACAGCAGGAGTTGTTGGGGCATTACTGGCTAAATTTGGAAAATCCAAGATAAAAGTAAAACCTTCTGGAGTCACAAAGCAAGCATCTGTTACAAAGACTGATGTACCAAATGTACCAACTCCTTTAATGGCCAAAAAGAAAACTGCAAAAGGCCAAGCTGATACCACCACTTTAAATACGCTTACCAAAGATGAGTTGTTTGGTATCATGTCAAACGAAGACCCGTATTCGGAGCGCTATGTTCAAGCCATTGCAGTTTTAGCAAGACGGGCAAGTGCAAATAGTCCAGAGGGTCGTAGACTGGCAAAAGAGTTAGAAGACTTGTACTACAATGGTAAATCTCCGCAGTCCACAAAAGTGCAGATGCAACCAGGGACTGTACCAGATTACTTAACTACCCAAAGGGGACGAGATAATATATTGCAGGATATAAAGATTGAAGAGGGGATTCAAAAAAGGACTAATCAACAACTTGTAGACCTAACGCTTTCCGGGAGTGAAATTGCTCTCAAAGAATTACAAAGAAGGGCTGCCAAAAATCCAAACTCTAAAGCGGTAAAGTTGATGAAGAAAAATGGGATCATACCGCCAGAACATTTTCGAGCGCATGCAGGACAATTGAATCTCGTTCCACTTGAAGACGCCACACTTAAATTTGTTGGTAAAACATTTAACCTAGCTTCACGGGGTGTAAATAATGTGATGCAGAAGAGTCTAGTTCTAAGTGATACAGCTATCCGGCCAATCAAAGCACGAATCGAAGAGGTCAGTAAAAGGATGGCACACAAACTTGATGAGTTTGAAGTTAATCAAAACACATTAGCAGGAACTTACATGCATCGAGCGGCGCCCTTTTTAGATTCGTTTGGTAAAATGTCAAAGAACGATAAAAAGGTTTTTACAAGACACGCACTTAATAGCGAAATAGCAGAGGCATTCGGTGTATTGGATAAATACAAAACAAAGTTGCCTGGTATTAAAAGAGAGTTTGAGGATTTAAGAAATATATTCGATGAACTCCATGAGCTAGGTAATGCAAACGGATTGGAAATAGATTTCCGAAAAGATTATTTACCAAGAATAATGAAGGATTACGAAGGGTTTATGAAGTCCAAAGGTGTAGATCCTGAAGGACCAATTCAAAAGGTACTTAAACAAGCAAGAGAAGAAAAGAGACTCAAACTTACAGAAGAAGCAGTAAAAAATAATACTGAACCTCCAAGTGATATGACGCTGAGTTCATTTGAGGAAAGAGAAGTCATACGAAAATTTCTTGAAGGCAACAAATACAAGGGTGACGGCACTCCTGGCTTTATGAAGGAGAGGGTCATTGATAAAATAGCTGAAGAAGATTTGCAGTATTATGGTAGCTTTAATGAAAATGTTCAAAACTACATTAACAACCTCACATATCGTGTAGCAAAAAATCAATTTACTGGCAAGGTGCAGGGAGTTGAGGGATATGCAGAAACACTTAGTAAGCTTTTACAGCGAGGAAAGGTAACAGAAACACAAGCACTTAAAATAACTGATCTCATTAATACTCGATTGCAAGGTGGTGAGAAACCACTTGTTTCTGGACTGCAAACTTTTAGGGATCTGGTGTATCTAACTAGTATAGGCAATCCCATATCCACACTTACCCAAACGACTGAACTTATGTTGAATGCGTACCGTTACGGTTTGTTCGATACGGTTGCCACGGTTGGTAAAACCATCAAGGGTAAAGGGATTAAAATGTCAGACCTTGGGATCGACGATATTGCGCGCGATTTTGCTGACCCTTTAGCACTTTCACAAAAAGGATTAGCAGGAAAGTCAGCGCAAGCTACGAATTATCTTCTTAGAAAAACACTAGGTGCAGTACAATTTAAGCGTCTTGATCAACTAATGAAAGAGTCGAACTTAAATACAGCGTTCCGAGTGGCTCAGAAAAAAGTAGCTAATACAAAATCAAAACAATACCAGAAATTTGCCAAAGAGATGTCTGAGTATTACGGACCAGAAACAAAAAAGTTTTTAGATGCATTGAAAAGGGGAGACAAAAACGATCCAAATGTTAAGGTTTATCTGTATTCACAATTAGCAAAAACCCAGCCGATTGGTTTATCAGAATATTCTGAATTTTATTTGAAAAATCCTGCGGCTCGCCCCGCGTATTTTCTTAAAAGTTTCACCTTGAAACAATTAGAGACCACAAGAAGAGATGTACTTAGGAAGTTGGGTAGTGATAAGCCAGAGGAAGTTAAAGACGGAATGCGGCAAGCACTAAGACTTTCAGTAATGTTTGGTGGTGCAATGACTGGTAATAATATACTTAAAGATTATCTCTTAGATAGAGATGATAAACCAGGTATGTTAGGAGATCAAATGCCTACTAAAGAAAATGTAAAGGATGCGGGAGCAGATGCAATTCTTACTCTATTTGGTTTAAGTAGATACACTACCAGAAGAATTGCAAAAGAACCATTGTATGGAATTATAGATATGGTCTTACCACCGAAACTTACTGATACTTTCCAATTAGGAGAATCTATAGTGACCGGAGATTTAAATGAAGCAGGTAGAGTAGTACAAAAAAACATCCCAATTGGTGGTAAGATTTACAGCGAGCATTGGGGTTCGGGTGCAAAATATAAACGCAAGAAACGCATTGAGAAATATAGACGCAGTAAAAGACAACTTGAGAATTTTAAAATTGAAATAGTCCCAGATTTACCTGAAATGCCAGAGTTTTAATTGACAAAATAGAGCGCATGAAATAGCGTATGTTTTGTAGTAATCATGTTACTATACTTTGTTATTAAGCGGGTGGGGACACCCGCTTTTTTTTGCCCTAATTTAAAATTGCACAAAAAAATACATTGTTTGGTAAAAAAGATTTGACACCCATCAGATAATGTCCTTTTGTGCTGAACTATCGTACCGATTATAGGTTTTAAGTTTAGCACTTGACTCTTAATCAATTGGTTCGGGGTTCGAGTCCCCGGCCCGGTACCAAGGAAACTTGGTTCTGGTGACGATATTATGAAAAAAATTAATATCGATGGTTTACTCTTTACATAACAGAACAAGTCAACAATTTGAGGGAATGTCACCTCGACTTATACCCCATAAGTCAGGTAATTGGTTTGTACATTTCACGGATAGTACAGGTCGTGAGCGTCAGATCAGTACCTCGACGTCAGATGCCGTATTAGCGGAATCACTTCTGGTTGGCATCGTTCGGGACGCAAATTTAGAGTGTGAGACTCGCAAGACTCCACTCATTAAGGATTTTATTTGGACTTACGAAACCTCTAAGTTACCAAGCGGAAGGCAACCAAGTGACAAAACTAAGCGAGCTAACGCATTGCGTATGATAGCAGTATTAGAAGATTGTGGCGTTGATCCGGAGACTGCTGATATCCGAAGCTTTGCAAAGAAGGCGGCAAATGGAATGCCAATATGCGAAGATTATTTGGTGCGTCATGGAAGGTCAGGCCATAACAATATGCGCCAAGCTCGCAGTCTGATGTCAAAGCAATGGATAAAGTATTACAAGCAAGTCGGCATTGATACTTCCTGCTTTAGTAACTGGATCGCAATGAGCGTTGAGAGCGTCCAGGTAAAACAATTCGATGCAAGTCGAAGTGAAGAAGATTTGATTGAGTTACGATGTGAAAGTTTAAAGGAATTTGATCCGCAATTATATTTAGCGTACGCATTGGCGTACGGAATTGGATTGCGTAGTTCTGAGATACTGCGATGCAAGTATTCTGATTTTACTGAGGACTATGAAGGTAATAAATTAATTCGGATATCTAAGCCCAAAAGTATTCATGGTGCTACGGATGAAGATTTTCAGATGCGAGTCTGCGATCCTTGGTGGTGGCAAGAAATTTTTAGTCATCGAAATGTGGATAGTGATTTAGTAATTACTGCCCAAGAAGACAGGATAACACGGGAGTTCCCGAAGTTTTTAAAGGAAGAGTGTGGAATAACGGACAAGCGTCCAGTTCACCGCTTACGAAAATACGCAGGTCACAGGACTATGCGATTGAATGGTAACAATGCTTTTATTGCCCAAAGAGCATTGGGTCACTCAAGTGTTGAGATGACATCCAAAATATACGTAGGAATGCCTAGTATAGTGGCAAGCAGATAGAATTTTTGCCCAAAAAAATAAATCGATAATA
>VMHT01065592.1_pt1 | contig 10647 bp, 11 predicted proteins | sample 4693611 | NCBI WGS metagenome assembly VMHT01 (sample SAMN12280063, study PRJNA550983) | marine metagenome | isolation source: seawater sampled from same location over 5 years 0.02-0.2 micron viral filtrate | place: USA: collected off the coast of southern California halfway between the port... ...
TCCACAAGGCCGTCAAGGTCCACAAGGTGACCAAGGCCGTCAAGGTCCACAAGGTCGTCAAGGTCCTAAAGGTGAACAAGGCCGTCAAGGTCCTACAGGTGACCAAGGTCCTGGTTTTGACGTAGTAGATAACGAACTAACTCAAAGATTATTAGTATCTGACGGTACCACTACTGGAGCACAAGGAAAGACTAATTTAACGGTTGTAGGTGATAAGACATTAAACATTGTAGGTAATGTTGTAATAAAACAACAAACTCTGACGGTTGCTAATAACATTGCCACATGGGACGTACAAGAAGGTTCTAATGCTGTTGTAACACTTAACTCAAACACCCAAATAAGTATATCAAACGCCGTTCAAGGTGCTGCAGGAACATTAAAAATAGTACAGGGAGCTAATGGTGGATATAATGTCGGTTTATCCGGTCAAATATTATCAGGAGTTCCATATTCTGCACCTCAAATTGCAGGTGAAACAGATGTTATTTCATTCTATTATGATGGAACTACATATTACTGGGCAACTAGTGATATTGATGTATCGCAAATAACTGGTCTTCAAGGTTATCAAGGAGCAACTGGAGAGCAAGGTCAAACTGGTGCTACTATAACTGGACAACAAGGACAGCAAGGTCCAACAGGTTCAGGTCCACAAGGACGTCAAGGTCCACAAGGTAGACAAGGCCCACAAGGTAGACAAGGCCCACAAGGTAGACAAGGTCCACAAGGTCGTCAAGGTCCGGAAGGTCCACAAGGGTTAGATGGTTCATTTGGTGGTGCTACATTTGAATATAGATTTGATAATGATATAGCCGATACCGACCCAGGTAATGGTGATATGAGATTTGATGAAAGTTATCCAAACGGTAATTTTTTCAATGCAGGTAGAATGAATCTTGATAATCTCGATCAAAATGGAGACAGTATTTCAACTTTCATGACAACCGTTTCTAATGTAGATAATCCTATCAAAGGTTTTGTAAGAGTTAGTGCTGCGGGTGAAAATGAAGTATTCCACACATATCAAATAACAGGCGTTGTTCATGTTACGACACAGTTGGGAATAGCAGTGGATTATTGGAAACTCACTATTTCATCGCAAGCTGGAAGTGGTAATGCTCCATTTAGTTCAAATCAAATTGTATATGTCTCATTTGTATTAAATGGTAATACAGGTCCACAAGGAGACCAAGGTGCTCAAGGTCGTCAAGGTCCTACAGGTTTCCAAGGTCGTCAAGGTCCACAGGGTAGACAAGGCCCAATAGGTCCACAGGGTAGACAAGGTCCACAAGGTCGTCAAGGTCCAACAGGACCCGTTTCAACAACTGCAGGTCCACAAGGTAGACAAGGTCCTACAGGAGCTCAAGGCTATGGTGGTCTTAACGCATGTACTCAATATGTTTCTCTAAATGCAATTCCAAGAGACGTTGTAGTTACAGGAAATGCAATAGACGGAGCCATGGTATATTTACCTGCTCTTGCCCAAGGCTGGAATTTTGTTCTAAAACACATAGATGCTAGTTATGGTTCAGCGAATTCGACAACCGCAGTTGATTATACTTTAAATTTTCAAGACCAAGACAATCAAACTATTAATGATTCAATTTCATGGACACACCCTGCTAATGATAAACATTATAGTTCAGCTGTTTCTAAAGGTGCTACATACGACCAGTTATATTATTTGTCAGCGAGTTCCGATCCAGTTGGCGGAAAAGGTTATACAGTTACACTGACATTCACACATAACAGCTGTCTAACATAAATAAATAGTAATATGCTAACAGTATTTAATGACTACGGAAATCACTATTACGGTTCAGGAAGTTTAACATCCTTCTTGGCGGGTACAGGCTCGTCGGCTAATGCAGCATGTGGAGCTAATCAAACTACATATTATCATAACGGTTCTTATGGTGCATGGGCTTTAGCAACAGCTATTTTTAATTCTCAAAACCAAGCAGACCCTGCTGCACCAGGATTTTATGCTGGACAGTCAGGTAGTAGTACAACATTTCAAAGATATTGGGATGGGGTGTCACTGAGTAGTCCTATTGAATGTATAGTTAATTATTTTGGATGGCAAAACAGGAGTGATGGAGTGTCAACTGGTGGAGGTTTTCCAGGTACTTCACTATATAATGGTACTGGATTTTCATATAATTCAACCCCTAATCCGTTTGTCGGAGAGTTAACAAACTGGTATACAGGAGCTGTGATACAATATTTTTATATTCAACTATTTTCGTATAATCCAGGTAATTATACCGGGATGTGGATGGTTCAAATTTATGATTTAAATCAATCACAAACAGGATGGAGTAATACTGCCACTTCAAGTACAGGTATACAAAGTGCAAGCTTTATTACAGCACCTGGTGCAAATGGAGGTGCTGTAAATGTGCCGGCGATGAATGGAACTAGTGCAGGTATTACTGTTGGGCCAACACAAAAGGCTAAAATTACCCTATATAATCCTTCACAGGGTAGCTACTTTAATGTTTACGGAACTAATTTTGGCGGCTCTAATTCTAATCAATATACTCTACCATAATGTTATATAGATTCCTTGACATACAAATTAATAAGTTACTTAACGTTAGATCGTTAACACAGGCTGAGATAGTGTTTGAAGCTATTAACTTATATAAGAATGAAGAACAAGGACTTAATAGTGGAATGGACGGAGCAGTCAGGGTAAATAACCAAGATTATTCTATTTATAGAACTACCGTTAATCTTGGACAAAATGCAAGTGCAGGTGTCAGTTATACGTCTAGTAGAGTTAATTTTTTAGGATGGTTTTACGATCAAAAAGCAACAGTTCTATATAGTTCTAGCGAGAATATAACGTTTCAAGCTATTGAAGGAGGTGTACATTTATATGCTATTTTTACATCTGACGTTATAGATGAAGAATGGTGCTATCATCCTACAAGTCCTACTTATTTATGTAGCCAATGTAATCGTGTTAATGTATTTTTTGATGCATCGGATTTATTAGACGTTGGATATGCTGCAGTTACGTGGTATTCTAATCAGAGTCTTGTTAATTATGCAGCTGAAGGATATTATACTTCTATAAATAAAAATAGTAATACACCTATCTATAAGGTAAATGGAAACGGACAAGCATCTGTTGTAGATTATTGTGAAGGAAACCAAATTTCATGTGGAGATGACGCAGCCAATGATGGATACGGAAATACCGTTAATTTACAAGTGACTAATACTAGTAGTGTTGGTTCTTCGAATATTGCCGGTGGTATAAGTTTTTGGCAATTTACAGGAGCTTCTGGTGGAGGAAAAGTAAGAATAACTACAAGCTCAACTTTTATAGGTAACTGGAGCTCGATTGGAAATGCAGCGTGCTTATCAACAAAAGTAACTTCACCTGCCCTAGGTTCAGTTGCAGAAGAAGATGAGGATGGTTTAACTACCGTTCAAACATTTCATACGTTCTTTACATTAAACGCTGAAATAGAAGTAACAGCTAGTAATTCTGGTGCAGGTTCATTTAAAGTTGACCAAGATGCATTAAACTTTGCGGTAGCTACAGGCTCAATGTCAGGTTTTATTGGTGGGAATTCATGTAGTATAACAGTACGTGACATGTCTTCATCGGATGAAAAGACGTTATATACTTCACACGCAAATATAGTAAATAATAACGGTAACTGTACCGTAGGAACCCCATAATTATGCCAATTAAACACGTAACATATAATTCTAACTCATTTACAGATACACAGCCAGTATTTGCACCCGGTACAATATATGGTAGTGACTTTAAGTTTGCAAACAAGACAATTAACGCAAATTTAGGAGATAACACATTTGGCCATATTGAAATTAAAGTATCATGGACAAGGGCGTCTGGTAATCCTACTTTAGATATTTCTAAAGGAGATGTAGTACTTTTACATGTTCAGCACCCACAAGGAGCAGAGTGTGCAATTGCAGAAAAGGCAGCGGACGGTAATCATGTATTCTTCAGAGTAGATTCTACACAGAGTGGATATGTAGAGATGGCCTTAACCCCATATACAGATTCCGGCGGATCGGAAAAAACATTTATATTTATTGCTAATGCAAATCCTGATTTACCTAGCGAAGCTTCGTATGTTATGAACCTTGCAGTTGGTTTAAGAAAAAATAGAGCCCCTCATGCTGGTAGCTTTAATGTAGAATATAGCTGTGTAAAGCCCGTTTACAAATATGAGATGGGAGTTCACCCATATTCTCCTTATGATTCTGCATACTCACCTGAACATACGATGGATTTATATGCTTTAAGCCCTATTGATGGCTGGGGAGTTGGAACTAGAGCGTATTGGGATTCTCACATGTCTTATCCCGCTCCTTCATATTACTTTTCACAAATGCCAGCAAATGGAAATTGGCCTTCTGCACCTGTATCGGGTACAAATCCAGTAGTATATAAGTTTGGTGATGAGGTAGATAGAGGATTTGGTATTGCACGATATTATCAAGCTGTAAAAAAGTGGGCATTTGGTAAAACAAGAGTTCATAAAAAGATGGAGGGTCCTAAATCTTATCACTTTACCGTACCTGGTGATGATAGACCTGACAAAATGGCAACATGTTGTATACCACAAATGACTAATGTTGGAAAGGTAACAGAACTAGTCGTTAGTCAGAATTTAGTTAATCCTTCGCTTTACAAATATTATCTAGCGTATGATGCAAGCAATGCTACTTCAGCTTCTGAAAAGGCATTTGGATATTATCATTGGAGTAAAAAGAGATATTATCGCATAAGCGGTATACGACATATATTAGAAAAGTGGATGCAAGGCTATCAAAAAGGTTATATTGTTAATTGGGACCCTGATTGGTGGACGTTCGGTTCTTTAGGATTTGGAGGAGGATACTTTCTAGTTGGAATGTTAACTGATTTTAATAAAATTGGTCAAGGAAGTCCATGGTTACAAAGAACTTTTAAAGCATTGTGGAATTTCGACAGCGGTGTTGGCCCTTTTGCCGATAAAATAGGTCAAGCTATTTGGAAGTTTTTTGGTGGTAAGTTATCAACAGCTAAAGGTGCAGCCGCATACCAAACATTTGTTGGTGTTCTAGGCGGTATTTTCGTAGCATTTATGATTATCAAGGCCCTAATATCCTTATTTAAAACTACGAGAAAAAACATAAAAGAACCTTGTTTAGAATTAGAACATACATACCACAGTAACCCTTACATTAAAACAGGAGCCCCTATATGGAACACAGCTTCTACAAATACTAAATCTTATGGTTATTTTACAGACGGTATACAAGATTATCATCAAACATCACAGGCTGGAAATGTAAATAGTATATCCTATCAATCTCTATATAGTCTAGTAGGCCCAGACCCAATAGAATTTCAATATCAACACGCTCCTAAAACAAGAACTGGAACAAAACTTCTCAACAATGAAGAAATAATGTCCTTACTATATGTAGCAGGTATTCCTGTAGGCCCTTGTAGTGGAACAAATTATTATAGTGTTCAGAAAAGTACAACTGTATTGAGTAATGCAGGAGCTCTAGAAAATTGCCCATCAGGACAAAGCATTATTTTACCCGCAGGTTATGGAAAGAGTTGTCTTTCTCAAGCCCATGCGGATGGAATAGCAACTAGATATTTCGACCAGATAGTAGCACAAGCAGAAGAACATGTAAACGAAAGAGAGTGTGATTTAATCACAACACATGGCCACATGGGAGTTGAATTTACACATGAAATAAAAATAGAAACACATCAGAATTTTACTGATGTATTCTGGGACACATCTTCACATAATTATACAACTAGTTTAAACGGTATGATAGGTGCAACTCTTTATCTTGATGAACAAGGACGCTATACTGCACCAGACGGATTTTATTGTAATAGTCAGGCCTTTAATGCCCCTAACAATAGCTCAGCTTTTAAAGTTTTTTATGAAGTTAATTCTACAATTTCACCCGGTAGAGTAGTTGATGTATGGAAGTTAAATACCAGTTCAAGTAGTTCAGCAACGTCTTCTGGTGGCCAATCTCCTCAAAGTTTATCTACATATAAGTTAGATTACCGAAGTGATTGGGTTATTTTAAAAGAAACCCCATCTCAGATAGAAATTGATTATAGGATTTGGGCCTCTGACCCATTAAATTTAGTTACACTAGAAGAAGTAACCGCGTATCCTAATGTATATAAGGCGAGAACCCAAGAACAAAGTAACAGTCTATTTGAAATGGAAATATGGAATGGAAGTCAATGGGAAGAAGCTGAAGAAGGTTGGTATGGGAATTTAGTAGGATGGCCTCCTATAGATGGACAGTTCGAACCTGGTGATATTTACAGATATATCAAGTCAGCCACTATCAAAGTAAGTGTTGAAAGTGTATGTCCTACATCTGAAGCCGGAGTTCCTTACGGAAGTAACATTGTATTTAGAAGTACAGGTGGTGAATTAATAGAGCCAGGTGAAAAAACAACACTTACATTAAACGCTAGAGAAAGTAATAGCACACTAGAAACTAGAGTTATTGATGTAGGAGGTACTGAATCATCTATTTATAGTCCTCATAGTAGTATTTCTACATTCGCAAACATAGATGAGTATACATTTACAGATTTACCTAAAGTTGTAGGAAAAAGAACGTTTAATTATGATGCTAGTGCAAATTCACTCTGTAATCCAATAGAATATGACTTAGTAGTGTCACATCAACTAAGTCAACTAAATGGTGTTACGACAGCAACAATAACCGTAACGTCTGATATTGGATTAGGGATAGGTACGTTCTATTATACTGACCTTAATAATTCTGTAAGTGGTAACTATTTAGCATCAGGCTCAAATTCAGCTACTACTGGAAATACATTATCATTTGCATACTCTGGTTTACCTCAACAAGAGTATGATATAGAAATTATTACTCCTAGCGGTAAAAATACACGATATGTCTTTACGCCTATACCTACTAATAATTATACAGGAGATACTATGCACACTGCAAGTGACAGTAGTAGTACACAAGCAGTTTCTAACTGGACTATTGCTTCAGCGCCAGCCACATTCAACTTGATGGTCTTTTCAGGATTAACTTATACTGGTCAATCTACTACCGTAAGATTCAGACTTTACAACAATGTAGGTGGTGCGTTACTGACTACAAAGATGGTTACGGCTGGTCCTCCGGGTTATGGAACAGAGACAGATACATATACTATATCATCAACTGGAAGCTATCAATGGATAGTTGATGTTACTGCAACTACTGGTTCAAGTCTAGCTGGATATGGACAGGTTTCGCTACAGTAGAGTCATCTCCAGTAGAGTTTAAAGAAGCATGGTGAAACTTACTCAGTTGACGTTATATAACAATTGTAGGATTTGTAAAATTAACTAGATGTCCCTAAATGAAAATGAAATTTTTGACTATTTTGAGCTCGTAGAGCCCGAAAGTTTCTTCAAAAATTGGTCTAACGAAGAATTTATTGTATGGGTTACGAGACCCGGTTCGACCAAAGGATATTGGGTAACTATGTTAAAAACTCTAGAGAAATCTGAAATGTATGAATTCTGTAAATTATTAAAGGAAGTAATTAAAACTAACGATGAGGTATCTAAGGAATTTTAGTGATTTTATTTTAGAAGGTCAAAGAAGCAAGTGGGATTCACTTTCTTCAAAAATAACTTCACAGATTTTCAGCCAATGGGTGGCTGAAATTAATCGAGGTAAGAGGAAATCTGAATATTCGGAACAAATTGAGAATCCAAAAATAGAATTTGACATTTTTGCTACATTAGAAGCAGGTGGAATGGGATTTGAAGTCACAGACAGAACGGGAGCTAACTCAGACGACTGGGATAGAGTTGATGAAGATGTTGCAATCACCCCACACATCAATATAGACTTTAAGGTTAAGAAAGATTGGCTACCTGAATATTGGAGTGAAGTTTACTACAATTTACTTGACGTAGTTAGGCACGAAATAGAACATATTACACAAGGAGGAGAAAGTATTGGTAATTATCGTAAAGGAAAACCTTTCGAAGATGATATGGGTTATAGAGCTATGATTAAAGAAGGTTTATTACCTCAATACTATTATCTAATTCTTCCTAAAGAGGTTGATGCGAATCTACAAGGACTAAGGTTTGAAGCTAAGAAGAGAAGAGAACCTATGAAAGACACTGTCAACAGATACTTAGGTAGACAAGAATATCTGACAAGAACCACCAAAAAGCAAGTTTTAGAGACTTGGAGAAAAAGAGCTCGAAAGATTGGTGGAATCCCAAGATTCTAGGGATAAATAGAATATGAAAACAATACTTACTTTAGAACAATATCTTCTTGAGGGTAAGAACGATCCTGGTGTATTAAAAGCATTCTTCATGGCTGGTGGACCGGGTTCAGGTAAATCTTTTGTTGCTACAGAAATCTTTGACTTGCCAAAAGACTCACTTTCACAGGTTGGATACTCTAATGGTTTAAAACTTCTTAACTCTGACGCTCACTTTGAAAGACTGATGAAAGATGCTGGCATCGACCAAAGCACGTTAAGAGATAAAGGAGTAGGTTCAAAGGAGTGGGATAGTATTATGAAGATTAGAAATAAGGCAAAGAGCCTGACTGATGTTCAATTAAAGTATTGGCTACAAGGAAGATTGGGTTTAATTATTGATGGAACTGGTAAAAACTTTGAGAAAATTGAAAAATTCAATAAGAGACTACTAACATTAGGATATGATACTCACCTTGTTTTCATCAACACCTCACTTGAAGTAGCCTTAGAGAGAAATGCAGCCAGACCACGCCAACTACCCGATGATATGGTAGAAAAGATGTGGAGCCAGGTACAGGAAAACCTAGGTAGATTTCAACAACTGTTTGGTGGTAATCTAATCATCGTTGATAACTCTGACTATCTGAAATCAGAAAGAATTCTGAATAAGGTAAACAGAATGATTAGAGGTAGGATGAAGTCAGGCATTCAAAACCCAGTGGGTAAAAAGTGGCTAAACTCATAGCCCTGAAACAAACCCTAAAAACAGGGTATAAATATTAAATCGATTATGTACGATTGGCAATTGAAACTTGTGACTATAGACTATTTTAAATTTAATGATGTCCTAACCAGAATGGTAAAACTAGGACAACTCTCCAACGACGAGAGAGAATCCCTTCTTACACGAGCTGGTTTAACAAAACTAGAAGAAGGCAAGTGGCAGGAGGAGCCCACCTATCCAGAGCAAGGCCTTCAAGGAGCCATCCTCCACTTCTAATTAAAACCCTTAATATATAAGCCTATATGGCAAAATACTCACAAGATAAAGCCCTCATCTTCGACCTAGACGACACTCTGGTTATGACAGACGCCAAGATTAAGGTGTGTGATAGAAAATCGGGTAAATGCTGGACACTAACCCCAGAAGAGTATAACTCATATGAACAAAAGCGCGACCATGTACTATCATTTGATGAGTTTAAATCACTAGATATAATGAAGGCAGGAAAACTAATCGACAGATACTTTAAACTCCTAACCCGACACTATAGAAAGGGGAGTACAATTGGAATCATAACCGCGAGAGACGATAGGGAGATGATTTACACCTGGTTTAAAGAACACCTGCAAATCAAAATCAAGAAGGAGTTTATCTGGGCCATCAACGACCCAGTACACGGCCTAAAAGGTAACATAGCCCAAAGAAAGAAACAGGCCTTTGAATGGTTTATTGATAACGGCTATACCGACCTGTCATTCTTTGACGATGACCGAGCGAACATTAAGATTATAGACCAGATTAAGAAGGCCTATCCAGCCCTCAAAATCAAGACACACCTTGTAAAGAAATGAAACCCAAAGCCGACGACTGGACCTATATTAATCCGTTTAGAAGATATAGAGAGAACCAATATCAACTCTATTTCGAGGGTCGTTGGATACCTATAAACCTGGAACCCAAATGAAGCCACAAGACGTAGACAGAATTATAGAGATGGCCTGGGAGGACCGAACCCCGTTTGAGGCTATCCATTTTCAATTTGGGTTGAAGGAGAATGATGTGCGACGCCTAATGAGGACCTATCTTAAACCGGGTTCCTTTAAACTGTGGAGACAGCGAGTCAAGGGAAGGAAGACCAAGCACCAGAAAACGTCGGCAGCAAGCAGGTTTAAATCACAAAATCAATAATAGACTAGATAAGAACAAACCAATGGAAGAACTCATAGAATTCAGAAACCACCTACTAACCGTAATCGTATTCTTATTCCTAGTCCTAGTATATAAGGAGAACAAAGATAACAAGGATAGATAATAAAACAAACCTTCAATAGCATGCCTAGTATACAAGAACCAACCCCAGCCCAGTACCAACAATATACAACCCAGCCTATAGCCCAACTAATTCAACTAGGGTATTGTCTCTATCCTCTATCGGGTATACCTCACTCCCAGCACTGGGCCTTTGAAGATTTCGAGATGAGGTATTCGGAGGACCCTGATTTTCAATCCTGGGTAGACAAGCTGTAATAACCCCTCTCCCACTTAATTAGATATATAGTGGCCAACACGCCCGCGGGCCTGAAGTGGCTTTCTAGCCGATTGGAGGTGCCCTGGCTGAAAGCCAAACTCATGAGAGCAA
>VMHT01147950.1_pt1 | contig 10646 bp, 15 predicted proteins | sample 4693611 | NCBI WGS metagenome assembly VMHT01 (sample SAMN12280063, study PRJNA550983) | marine metagenome | isolation source: seawater sampled from same location over 5 years 0.02-0.2 micron viral filtrate | place: USA: collected off the coast of southern California halfway between the port... ...
AGCCACTAGGGCTAGGGTTGGTCAGTTACCAGCAGGGGATGTAACAATTCCCGGTGTTGGCAGTGCTGCTTTAAATATTGCTAATATTGCTGGCAAGAAAGCCGCTTCTAACATTATGAGTACCATTGCTTCTGATGCCCCTACTATGAAGGATGGCAAAGTCACTTATGGCACCAAGTTGGTTACTGACAAAGGTACAGGTGCTGCGACTAAGTTTGGTGACATTCAAGGTTATGTAAAGGGTGGTCGATACACAGGCAGAGGCGATTACAGCCCTGACTTATTGGCTGGGGGTCCAGTATTGGAAACTGTGCGTGACAAGCCACAGAAAGATGACAGTCCTGATCCGGCCCCTCCCCCCAAGATTGAGGATAAGCCAGAGGTTGTGGTTGATGCCGATATGGGTACGTTGACAACCAAGCGGCGTAGAGGTAGTGGACGCAGAACAGCTTTTGGCACAAGATCCTCGTTAGTCAATCTTAGAAGCCTTGGTAAAAAGTAATGGCACCAAAGACACCAGCATGGACAAGAAAAGAAGGTCAGAACCCCAAAGGTGGTCTCAACGCCAGAGGTCGCGCCTCTTACAAAGGCGGCACACTCAAGGCTCCAGTAAGGTCGGGGGACAACCCACGCAGGGCATCGTTCCTTCAGCGGATGGGAAATATGAAAGGGCCGGAGAAGGACGAAAAGGGGAAACCAACTCGTCTACTTCTAAGCCTTAAAGCTTGGGGTGCTAGCAGCAAAGCCGAAGCAAGACGCATTGGTGCTGCTATATCTCGTAGAAACAAGGCTAAGAAAGGAAAAGCGTAATGCCAAATGTAATGGGAAAGAAGTACGCCTACACACCAGCGGGCAAGAAGAAAGCCAAGAAAGCTGCTAAGTCTTTGCTAACTGCAAAACAAAAGACACTGCCAAAGGCAATGCAGAAAAAGATTATTGATTCAAAGATGAAGCAAGCATGAAGTGGCAGTTTACTGACGGCACTCCTTACGAGGGTCCAACGATTCAAATGCCTGACGGACGCACTCTGTCAGGCGCAACCTATATGCCTGACTCACGCCGAGTAATACCTATGGAGGTCAAAGATGGCGGTCAACGAAGCGGGGAACTACACGAAGCCCAAGCTAAGAAAGAGCCTGTTCAACAAAGTAAAGCGCGAGGCAAAGGGCGGCGCAGCGGGTCAGTGGTCAGCAAGAAAAGCACAAAGGCTAGCTCTTCTGTATAAGAAGGCTGGCGGCGGGTATACAAACTAATGGCACTCGCGGATTCACAAAAGTCGCTTAGAGCTTGGACGCGACAAAAGTGGAGAACTAAGTCGGGTAAGCCATCCACTCAGGGCAAAGAAGCTACTGGTGAGCGTTACCTCCCTGCGTCTGCCATAGCTGCCCTGAGTGACGAAGAGTATCGCCGCACCACCAGAGCGAAGCGGGCAGCGATACGAAAAGGTAAGCAATTCGCCAAGCAACCAAAGGATGTTGCTAAAAAGGCAGCAAGTCATAGATGAGTTTCTTACACACTTTGAAGCCAGAAGAACGTGAGGTTCTGAGGCGTGTGGTTAAAAAGGTACACCTTTGTCACCACCCAGAAGAGTTTTGTACCGACCATGAGGCTGATAAAGTCATCGCCTCCATAGGGCCGGAGATAGTTGAACGCATGATTAAGTTTGGTAGGGACCACAAGGTTGACCAACTTTAAGTACAAGCCTGATGGCAATACATTAAAAGCGTTTATGAAAGATGACACATTCTTTCGTGGCATCCGTGGTCCTGTAGGCTCTGGTAAATCTGTTGGTTGTTGTGTTGAAGTGTTCCGTAGAGCATTGCAACAAAAGCCAAACAAAGATGGTATCAGGCGCAGCCGTTGGGCTATCATTCGTAATACAAACCCACAGCTTAGAACAACAACGATAAAGACTTGGCTTGACTGGTTTCCCGAAGATCAGTGGGGCAAGTTTATGTGGTCTGTACCTTATACGCATAACATTAAACAAGCCGACCTAGAGCTTGAAGTTATCTTCCTAGCCCTTGATCGCCCAGAAGATGTAAAGAAGCTGTTGTCGCTAGAGCTTACTGGCATCTGGATCAATGAGGCTAGGGAGGTTCCAAAATCTATTATTGATGCGTGTACTATGCGTGTTGGTCGCTTCCCTTCCATGCGTGAAGGTGGTCCTAGTTGGTCAGGGGTAATCGCTGACACTAACGCCCCAGAAGAAGATCACTGGTGGCCTATCATGTCTGGCGAGGTGCCAATCCCTGACCACATCCCTCAAGAGCAAGCGCGTATGTTGGTCAAGCCTGACAACTGGAACTTCTATGTGCAGCCAGCGGGTATGTTAGAAAAGACCGATGAACAGGGTGGTGTGTTCGATTACGAGATAAATCCTGCTGCTGAAAACTCAAAGAACATGCTTAAAAGCTATTACACCAATCTTGTTCGAGGTAAGACAAAAAGCTGGATTGATGTTTATGTAATGAATAGGCTTGGTACAATCCAAGAAGGAAAGCCTGTCTATCCTATGTTTGTAGCCGACACTCACATAGCCAAAGAAGAAATACCAATTGCTGCTGGTGTTCCACTGTACATTGGTATCGACTTTGGTTTGACTCCTGCTGCTGTGTTTGGTCAGAAGGTTAGGGGCAGATGGCTAATACAGTCAGAGATTGTTGCTATTGATATGGGCATTGTTCGTTTTGCTGAGATGCTGCGCCAAGAGATTGCTACTAGGTTTGATGGCCTTGATGTACATATCTTTGGTGATCCGGCTGGTGACTTCCGCGCACAGACTGATGAAAGCACACCGTTCCAGATACTTAGAGGTGCTGGACTCCGCGCACAACCAACTCATAGCAACTCGGTAGATCTACGCTTAGAAGCTGTATCGTCTAACCTAAACAAGATGGTCGAGGGCAAACCAGCCTTTATGATTGATCGCCGCTGCCCTACGCTTATAAAAGGATTTGAAGGCGGCTATAGTTACAAAAGATTACAAGTGTCTGGTGAGAGGTTTGATGACAAGCCGGATAAGAATATGTACTCTCACATACATGACGCCTTGCAGTATCTAATGCTGGGTGCTGGTGAGGGCAGACAATTAATATCGGGGCAGAAGCCTCTTAGAGCCTTTAATGCGAAAGCTGAGTTTGATGTGTTTGCTAGAAAGCAGAAACAGCCAAAGCGTCAAGGATTATGGGCAAGACTTTGATTTGTGCGTTGCGCTATGCAGCAAACTATGTTTAGGAATAACCTTTAGCCGAGGAGGTTAACATGTGTATAGGCGGCGGTTCACGCGCACCTTCTATTGACCCAAGCGTCAAAGCTGAGCAAGAAGCTCAGAAGGCTAAGGCTATGGAAGAAAAAAAGACTGCAAAGCAAGAGGCACTTGAGCAGACTGTATCTGAGATGCGGCGTGGTCGTGGTCGAAGATCTTTGATTTCTAGCTCTGGTGGTGGCATGGGTTACTACAACGAGTATAGTAAATGATTACATACACTGATTCAAACATGGGGGCTATGGGCGGTGACGATAAAGTTGCTGCTATGTATTTGAAAAAATACGATAAAGCCAAATCTCTTAGAGAAAACTTTGTTCCTTTGTTTGAGGAGTGTTATGAATATGCTCTACCTCAAAGGGAGTCATTCTATTATGAAACTATTGGACAGCGCAGAGACGATAAGATCTTTGATGAAACAGCGGTGGTTGGCGTTCAAGAGTTTGCCTCGCGCTTGCAGCAAGGCTTGGTACCGAATTTTGCACGTTGGGCTGATTTTCGTGCGGGATCAGAGATTCCTACCACAGAGCGTGACTCGGTGGATAATGAACTCGATGAGGTAACTGATTATGTTTTTGAGGTAATTCAGAACTCTAACTTTGGTCAGGAAGTACACGAATCCTTTATGGATCTTGCCGTTGGTACTGGCGTTCTGTCTGTTGCTGAGGGAGATGCTATAAATCCTGTAGTGTTTTCAGCCATCCCATTGCCACATGTTGTGTTGGACTCTGGGCCTGATGACAAGATAGATCATGTGTTTCGTGAGCGTCAGGTTAGAAACTCTGACATACCAAACATGTATCCAAAGGCTAAGATTAGCAAGAAGCTACAAGAGCGGATTGATAGACAGCCAGAAGAACGCATTAAGATTCTTGAGGTTGTATGCAAAGATTACTCTATAAAGAATGAAGATGCGTATCTATTCTATGCTATTGAGTGCAACACCAAAGAGATAATCCGTGAGGAGAAGTATCAAGGTGTGGGGTCAAATCCTTTTATTTGTTTCCGTTGGTCGAAGTGCAGCGGCGAAACATACGGACGAGGACCGCTTATCAACGCTCTATCAGCGATCAAAACCACCAATCTCACCATTGAACTTATCCTTGAGAACGCACAGATGGCGATCTCAGGGATCTATCAAATGGAAGATGATGGGGTAGTAAACCCTGATACGATTAACTTGGTTCCGGGAACAGTTATACCAAAGGCTACAGGATCTAGGGGGCTTGAGCCTATTCGTGCAGCGGGTTCGTTTGACGTAGCAAATCTTGTGTTGTCTGATATGAGGCTTAACATTAAGAGGGCTTTGTATAATGATATGCTTGGTAATCCTGACAGAACCCCAGCTTCTGCAACAGAAGTTGCAGAGCGGATGGCAGATCTGTCACGCCGTATTGGTTCTGCTTTCGGACGGCTCCAAGCTGAGTTGGTACAACCTGTTCTACAGCGCGTAGTGTATATTCTAAAGAAACAAGGACGCATCGAACTCCCTACAATTAATGGCAGAGAGGTTAAGGTTCGTTCTGTATCGCCACTTGCACAGGCACAGGCTAACCAAGATATTTCCTCCGTTGCGCGTTGGCTTGAGCTTGTGCAAGGCAGCTTTGGCCCAGAGGTTATGAACCTTCTTATTAACTCAGAAGATACTGCGGCATACCTAGCTAAGAAGTTTGGTGTACCCGACACACTGATCCGCGACCTTGAGGAACGCAGACAAATGATGGCTATGGCACAGCAGATGGCTATGCAGCAGCAGATGTCTCAACCTCAAGGGGAGGAAATGATTGAGCCGCAACAATAACGTCTATCTAGGATTAGATGGATTTCAGCGGGACAAAACAGAGGACTCAAAGATTAGCTTGAATATAGCTAGTCTATTTGCCACCCCTTCTGGGGAAGAGGTGTTGAGTTATCTAAGGTCCATTACCATAGAACAAGTTAATGGCGCAGGGGTTTCCGATGCGGAACTGCGTCACATGGAAGGGCAGCGATATATTGTTGGCCTCTTAGAATCACGCATCCGTCACGCACATAGGGTTAAAAACGATGAATGAAGAAGCAACAGAAGCAACTGAAGATAGTGGCGTTGTTACCGAAGGTGGTGATCCGTTACTGCAACAAGACGCTGGCAGACCTGAGTGGTTGCCACAGAAGTTTAACTCACCAGAAGATCTGGCTAATGGTTACACGAACCTAGAAACAAAGCTGGGGCAAAAAGAAGAAGAAGTACGCGCCGCTGTTATGAAGGAGATTGAAAGCCAAGCGTTTGAAAATCGCCCAGCAGAAGTAGGTGACTATGAGTTGCCCGAAGGCTTTGACACAGAGATGGCTGATGGGAATGAACTGCTAACATGGTGGGCTAACACAGCTTTTGAAAACGGTTATAGTAATGAGGAGTTTCAAGAAGGCATCAACATGTACATGAACGCTCTCAATGCTGATGTGCCTGATTATGATGCTGAACTTGCCAAGCTAGGTGATAATGCGTCTGCAAGAACAGAAGCAGTTAGCTTGTTTGCTAATCAGTTTTTTAGTGAAGATCATCTAGGCGCAATCGAGCGTATGTGTGAAACAGCAGATGGTGTGCTTGCTCTTGAGCATATTATGGAAAACTTGCGTCAAGATGGGCCATCTGGGACAAGCATCCCTGCTGCACAGACAAATGAAAATGAGTTAAAGCAAATGATGCTTGACCCAAGATACCATGATCCAGTAAGGAGAGATCCTGTTTTCATCAAGCAAGTTGAAGATGGATTCAAACGTCTTTATGGCTAAAGAGTTTGTGCGAGTTGGTCGGCTCTCGTTAATAAAAAGCCGACCCCATGACGCTGAATTTATAGCAGATGATCTACGACTGCATGATCTGCGTGAGTGCCTTATACACGGGTTGCAACCGTTAGAAGCTCTTACTGAGCCTTTTGCCGTAGATGGCGCACATACATACACATTAATGTTAGATGAAACGCCTATAGGCATGTGTGGCACTGTTCCAATTGAGGACAGTGGTGCAAGAGTATGGCTGCTTGGAACTCACGGAATTACAAATAACTTTCGTCCCTTCTTGCGTGGTTGCACAGAAACTATTGCACTCTTACAGAATGGATATGAATACATAGAAAACTTTGTTCCAGCCGATCATCATGACACAATTATGTGGTTAAGCTGGTGCGGGTTTGTATTTGACGACAATATGTATGAAATGCACGGACACACTATGATGCGTTTTGTGCGTTGCACACCGCAACATAATGATGTTATTGGTGGATTTACACGGCCTGTAATGCACTGAGCGACCCGCAAGGATACTCGCGTTGAAGATGTCAAAGCAGACAACCGCAGAACTGTAACTCAACACCTTTAGAGAAGGACTGTAAAATGGCGAATACAATCGACACCGCCTTTATTAAACAGTTTGAATCAGAGGTTCACATGGCTTATCAGCGCATGGGTTCCAAACTGCGGAACACAGTGCGTACAGTAGGTAATGTGTCCGGCTCAGTTGTCCGCTTCCAAAAGATCGGCACTGGCTCTGCTTCAACTAAATCTCGCAACGGCATGGTAACACCAATGGAATTGGCACACACCAATGTCGAGGCAACAATGAGCGACTTCTACGCTGCCGAGTACATCGACAAGCTGGATGAGCTAAAGACCAACATTGATGAGCGTCAAGCTGTAGCTAAATCTGCTGCTGCTGCTCTTGGACGTAAGACAGATGAACTTCTGATTACTGCTATGGATGCTGGTGCTAACTCAACCCAGATTCACGATACTAGCTCTGCTTTGGAAAAGGCTGACCTTCTGTCTTTGTTTGAGACATTTGGCTCTGCAAACATCCCAGAAGATGGTGGTCGTTATCTGGCTATGCACCCAAAGGGTTATGCTGATCTGTTCCTAATCACTGAGTTTGCCTCAAGTGATTTTGTCGGTGAGCAAAATCTGCCTTATGCTGGTGGCATGAGCATGAAGGAGTTTCTTGGATTCAAGATCTTCTCAACTTCAGCAGTAACCGCTGGTAAGAACATGGCATACCATACATCCGCTGTTGGCCTTGGTGTTGGCGCAGATGTTTCAACTGAGTTGAACTATGTTCCAGAGCGTGTTTCTCATCTTGTAACATCCATGATGTCAATGGGTGCGGTTGTTATTGATGACAACGGTATCTATGAAGTCTTGGATAACAACTAATAGGGGGTAAGAAAAATGGCTTACAGTGCAGCAAACCTTACTCGTCTAGCTGGTGCTTCAAACGGCAACCTTTGGTTCTATTCATCCACCGATGCAATCGCTGCGGTGAATACCTCTGGCTACTTTAATGACGCAGCGAACATGCTTGCAGTTCGTGATGTTATTCTTGTCGTTGATTCAAACACACCAACAACACACTTTGTCAATGTTCTGTCGAACACTGGCACAGTTGTTGACGTTTCTGATGGCACAGCTATCGTTGAAACAGACGGTGACTAATAGGGAGAGGGGGCTTCGGCCCCCTCACTTCACATGGCGGTAACCAGCACTACAGCAGATTCTCCTGTTGATATATGTTCAAGGGCATTGATTCTTATTGGTGCCGAACCGATTACATCATTTGATGATGGAAGCACAGAGGCTCTTGTCTCTGTGAATATGTATGAGGACTTTGCTAGGGCTGCGTTGGTCAATACACGCTGGCGGTTTGCAACAAATCAAGCAGTTCTAAACCTTTTGAGCGATGCGCCAACAGGTAGATATGATCGTGCATATCAACTAGCTAACGACACTCTTATGGTTCATGCAGTTACAGTTAGTGACTTGCAGATTGATTATCAGATTTATGGCGACATGGTTTATGCAGATACAGCAGAAACAGATGTTGTTATTGCAGATTACACTTACAGGCCAGATGAAGAATATTGGCCTTCATACTTCACAGTTGCGGTTGAGTTTGGGCTAGCCAATGTGTTTGCAACCTCTATTGCTAGAGATGCAAGCCTTGCACAGCTAATGTCAACATCTGCACAACAGGCTATGGCAAAGGCCAGAAGCACTGATTCGCAGCAACAAACAACACGCAAGATTCCACATTCGAGGTTTATTACTGAAAGGCGCAGTTAATGGCTCGTATTCGCGTTCCGATTAGCAACTTTCAGTTTGGAGAGATTAGTCCGTCTTTGGCCTCAAGGACGGATACTCCTATCTACGCTAACTCAGCTAAGAAAGTTGAGAACTTCTTTCTGCGTAATGAAGGTGGTTTGCTTAAACGATATGGTACTAGCAAGATCTATGAGTTTGATACCACAGTAAGTGGGTCAGTAACTCAACAGATTCGTATTGTTCCGTTTATTTTTTCTGATGATGAGCGATACATTGTTAGCCTAGAAAACGCTAAGATTCGTGTGTTCCAGATCAGCCCGTCTACAGGCGCAGTATCCTTAATACAAACAATCACACAGGACACAAGCTCGGCTGCTTTGCCGTTTAGTCATAGCATTTTGCCAGAGCTAACTTACGCCCAAGCTGGTGATGTTATGTTCATAGCGCATCAAACCTTTATGGTGCGTAAGCTGGTGCGTACTAGCCTGACTACATTCCAAGTAGAGACAACTACTTTTGAAACAAGTGCTGATGGCTACAGAATAAATCAGCCATACTATTCGTTTCAGCCAATAGGAATGACACTAGATCCGTCTGCATCTAGCGGTAATGGTATTACTGTTACCACAAGTGCAGCTTACTTTGATATTACAGGCAGTCAGTCAGGCGGTAATTATCCAGACTCTAAGCATGTTGGGGTCAGGTTGCGGTATCACGACAATGAGATACTGATTACATCTGTGCAATCAACTACTCAAGCTACTGGCAATGTTACCAATTCACTTACAGTACGGCTTGCAACTGATGCTATTGAGACTGTTGATGGCAGTGCAGATATTAAGATTACATTCCCGCTGCATGGTTTGGCTGAAGGGGATAGCATTGTAATTAGTGAAGCTGGTGCTGTTGGTGGTATTAACGCCAATCAGATCAATGGTACAGAAGCTGTTGTTGAGGTTATTGATGAGAATGTATTTACAGTAACCTCTGGAGCAACAGCTAACGCATCTGCTGTTGGAGGCGGCTCACCAAAGATTGTAACACACGCACCTACAACACAGTGGGGAGAGCAGTCATATTCAGCCCTCAGAGGCTTCCCAGCGGCTGTTACGTTCCATGAGAATAGATTGTGGTTTGCTGGTACGTTAGGCCAGCCAGATGGCATCTGGGCGAGTAAACCAGCATCTTACTTTGACTTTGGTGTGGGTGATGGTGAGGATGGAGATGGAATCGACCTGACAGCTAGCATTGGTGAGATCAATACTATCCGACACTTAATGTCAAATCGTGATCTTCAGATCTTTACCAGTACCTCAGAGATGTACATTCCATCATTTACCGAGAAGCCAATCACGCCAACTAATGCTCAGATTCGGCGACAGACTCCATACGGTAGCAACTTTGTGCGCCCAGAGTCATTTGATGGTGCAACAATTTATGTGCAAAAAACAGGGTCTGTTGTGCGCGAGTACATCTATTCTGATTCTGAAGCTGCGTATGTTGCTACTGCAATCTCAACGCTATCGCCACATTTGATTAGTAATCCTGTGCAAATGTGTATCTTGCGCGGTGCGATTAATCGTCCAGAGTCTTATGCTTTTGTTTTGAATGACACTGGTAAGATTGCAGTATTTACATCTAACAGAGCAGAACAAAGGGCTGGATGGTCTGAGTGGACAACATCAGGTAAGTTCCATTCCGTTTGCACTATTGATGATCGTGTGTTTTGTGTGGGTCAATATGACCTTGGTGCTGGGACTGATAAGTTTATTCTTATGGAGTTCGATGCGAATATGAACATGGACTTCTCAGCTACGTTCTCAGGCAGCAATGGTGTGTTTGACGTATCAAGTCACTTTGCTAATGGTGCAAAGGTTAAGGTTGTAAACGGCACTGACTATCTAGGAGAGTTTACAGTAGCCAGTGGCAATGTTGATGTGTCTGCTGTACAAACCATATCGTCTGCCCAGATTGGGTTTGACTTTAATGTAGAGGCACAGACACTGCCTATTGATGCACAGGTGCAAGGCGGTCCTCTTACTGGTGAGCCACGCGCTGTTAGCAGAGTTGTGGTTGATTTGATTGACACATTGTCATTGTCAGTAAACAACAAGAACCTAATTATACGTCAAGTTACAGATGACTTTAGCGTTGCTAGAACTGCTGTATCTGGCAAAAGAGAGTTTAGGTTGCTGGGTTATAGCAAAGATCCAGTTGTTACTATTACACAAACAGCACCGCTATCTTTGCAAGTAAACGGTATAATCGCGGAGGTATCATTCTAATGAGTGTTCTTGGCATACAA
>VMHT01070595.1_pt1 | contig 10645 bp, 7 predicted proteins | sample 4693611 | NCBI WGS metagenome assembly VMHT01 (sample SAMN12280063, study PRJNA550983) | marine metagenome | isolation source: seawater sampled from same location over 5 years 0.02-0.2 micron viral filtrate | place: USA: collected off the coast of southern California halfway between the port... ...
AGTAACCTTGCTTCAGCTACACCAGTTTCATTTAGGGGATTGTCTATATGTCCTTGCCAAATACCTCCAAGATTTGAATCAGTTTGTCCGTGTCTAATAAAAGTCAATCCAGAATTTTTGATTTTTGCGGGGTAGTCAATATTTTCCATTGTTAAATGAATTGAATCATTGAATTTGTTTACTTGAGTGACTGTTTCTCTTTTAACAATTGTTGAAATTGATGTATTTTCAATGTCACCAATAGGAAATGGATAGTTGTTAAAACCTAATGTCAATCCAACAACAGTTCCTATGAAAAATCCATGGGTAAAAACAATACTCTCAGAATCTTCTTCAGTGTTGTTGAAAATATATTCAATTTCGTTCTTAACCCTTTTTTTAAATTCCTTTACTGTTTCTCCATTGGGAAATTCAAAATTATCTTCTTTAAGAGACTGAAAAATATCATTATTTGAAGTATATGTATCTTTTACCGACATTCCTGTAAAGTCTCCGACATTAATCTCTCTTAAACTTTCTCTTTGGATGATGTTTTTGGATAAGAAAGATGCTGTTTCTACGGCTCTGCTTAAGTCTGAAGAAAATATTTTTAAATTACGGTCTTTTAGTCGAATCGATAGCAGTTTAGCTTGTTGCAATCCCTTGCTGCTCAATGGTGTGTTGGTATGTCCTTGCCATACTTTTAGAGCATTTTGCTCAGTTTCACCGTGTCTTACAAAGTGAACTGTTTTCAATTAATTTAAAATGCAGAAGCAAATATAAGGCTGACGATTGTCATAACTTTAATAACAATATTCATTGCAGGACCAGATGTATCTTTAAAAGGATCTCCAATTGTATCACCAATCACAGCAGCTTTATGTTCATCAGAACCCTTTCCTGCGCCACCTCCAGCTTCAATATATTTTTTTGCGTTATCCCAAGCCCCACCAGAGTTTGCCATAAATATTGCCAAGAGAAACCCAGTAACCAACGACCCAGCAAGGAAACCTCCGAGTGCCTCCTTGTCCCAAAAACCAATTATTAACGGAAGGGCAATAGCTAATCCACCTGGAAGTAACATTTCTTTTAATGCCGCTGTTGTGGCTATGTCTACACATTTTGTGTAGTCAGGGACAACTCCTTCTTTCCCTTCTCTCAAACCTGGAATTTCGTTAAACTGTCGTCTAACTTCTTCAATCATTTTAAATGCTGCTCTTCCTACTGCGTTAATAGTCATAGCTGCAAACAAAAATGGGAACATGCCTCCCAAAAATAAACCTAAAGTTACTTCCACCTCTGTAATATCTAATTTTTCGATACCTGCACTTTGCACAAAAGCTGAGAATAAAGCTAACGCGGTAACTGCTGCAGAACCAATTGCAAACCCTTTTGCGATTGCAGCTGTTGTATTTCCTAGAGAGTCTAATTCATCAGTCGCTTCTCTAACTTCTGGAGGTAGATGTGCCATTTCAGCAATTCCGCCAGCATTATCAGCAATTGGACCATAAGCATCTACCGCTACAGTTATGCCTAATGTTGACAAAACTCCAATTGCTGCAATAGCAATACCATAAATTCCACCATCAGCACCTAATGCCCAGTCTCCTGCTGTATAAGCACCGTAAATTCCAAAAACAACTACGACTACTGAGAAAGCTGCTGATCGCATACCCTCAGATATACCTGATAACACAAGCGTTGCTGGACCAGTTTTTGCTTGATCTGCAATATTTTTAACAATTGAGTAATGATCAGAGGTAAACCACTCTGAAATTTGACCTACCAATAGTCCGACACCAAGCCCGATAATAACTGAGAAAAATAATCCTATAGGATTTTCTGCATAATCAGCGAACATAAAGTCACTTAAAAAATAAACACCAATAACAGTTAATATTGCCGCACTATATGTACCCCTATGAAGAGCCTGTGCAAGCTTTCCTTCTTTAGGAACAACTAAAAATGAGGAGAGAATTGACGCTCCCATACCTATTGTGCCCACAGCTAGTGGGAAAAGTAATAAAGAAGGAAGCACACTTTGCCCAGCAAAAACAATTGCAGCATAGGCAAGTGGAGCAACAAGTGAGCCGACATAGCTTTCAAAGAGGTCTGCACCCATTCCTGCAACATCACCAACATTGTCTCCAACATTGTCAGCTATAGTGGCAGGGTTTCTTGGATCGTCCTCAGGAATTCCTGCTTCAACCTTACCTACCAAGTCTGCCCCAACGTCTGCTGCTTTTGTATAAATTCCACCGCCAACCCTTGCAAAAAGAGCTATTGATGAGCCTCCAAGACCTATTGCTGCTAGTACGTCATATCCATTAGGAAGGTCCAGTACTTCAATAAATAATAAATATCCTAAAGCTACTCCGAGTAACCCTAAGCCTGCAACTGTGAAACCCATAACTGCTCCACCTCTAAATGCTACAGGTAATGCTTTAAGGGTACCCCCATCTCTAGCAGCCTCTGTTGTTCTACCATTTGCTGCAGTTGCAATTCTCATACCAACGAATCCTGCTAGTGAGGAAAGTACTGCGCCAGCAACGAATGCTACAGAACCCCACGGATAGCCCCACTCGGTAAGTGTGGAAATCAATACAGCCAAAATTACGACAAAGACACTAATCCACGAATACATTCTTTTTAAAAAAGCCATTGAACCTTGCCTGATGGCAGTAGAAAGCTCCTCTACTCTTGAGTCAGTAACTTTTATTGATAAAACTTTATTCGCGTAAAAAGCTGCAAGTACAAGGCCGGCAGCGGCAGCAATCATAGAATTAACTAGCATTTATTTCCCCTTATTATGACTCATAATATGATACTAAAAATCTAATTTATTGGAGTGTTTTTACTACTCAACGACAGGTGATTCAAACCTTTCATCATCATCTCTTTCTGATAATGGTACTTTTTGTAAGATTCTATTCAACAATATAGGAGCGATTACTGTTGTAACTATTACCATCCATATAATTATTGAGATAATATCTTCTGTAATTACATCTGAAAGAGTAGTTGTTGCAACAGCAACAAAAATTAAGCCAACTTCTCCTCTTGGTGACATACCTATTCCAATGAGTGAAGTATTCAAGCCTTTGCCCATAGCCCCTAACGCAGAAACATATTTACCTACAAAAGCCAAGAGGCTTACCAAAATTCCATATAAAAATACATCTAATGAAGCAAGCGTTTGTATGTTTACTTCGGAACCGATATAAACAAAAAAGATTGGAACGAGTAGGAAATTTAAAGGCTTCATCTCATCTCTAATTCTATGTGTCATCCCTGATTCTCCAGCAACCACTCCACCTGCAAATGCCCCAACAATTGGGTGCAAGCCAACAAAATGGGCTGCTGCACCGAGCAACATAGCAAATATAAAGCTACCTGTTACAAATGTTCCTGGTGATGGTATTTTTACAAAAAAGTTAAAAATCGGTTTAGAAAGCTTTCTACCAATAATTACTACCGCTATTAAAAATCCAATTGCTTTAGCGCTAATTACACCAAGATCTACTAATGAAAAATCACCTGAGCTACCTAAAACTCCTGCGACAACAGTTAAAATAAGAAGACCTAAAATATCATCAACAACTGCTGCACCAATTATGGTTTTTGCCTCTTTTGACTTAAGGGCACCTAAGTCGCCAAATACTCTTGCTGTTATTCCCACTGAAGTTGCGGTCATCGCAGCCCCTACAAATAAAGCAACTTCAAATTGATTTTCTCCTCCTAATCCAAGTGCAAAAATAGAACCAAAGCCGAGTGCAAATGGTGCAACAACACCTATTAATGCGACAAGCAATGCAGTGGATCCGAGCTCAATAAATTCATCTAAATTGGTCTCTAAACCAACTTCAAACAATAAGAGGATGACGCCTATTTCAGCTAAAGTTGAGACAACATCGCCTGATTTAAAGTGAGGCAGCAAGCCTAGCCCGTAATACCCAATAATAATTCCAATAACCAACTCACCAATTACTGCAGGTTGGTTTATCCTTCTCATGATTTCGGCCCCAAATTTAGCTGCAATTAAAATAATTGCTATTTCCAAAAATTTTTCAATAATTGTTTCCATGATGTTTTATTCTAAATGAGCACAGATTAAATGATAATAAATTAAAAAATGGAAAAAGAAACAATGAAACAAAAAACATCCCTGTGGATTAAATACAAAAAAAAATATATAATTTATATCTGAAATGGGAAAAACATTATTCGAAAAAATCTGGGATAGACACCTCGTTGCGTCTATTGATGAGAGTACAAATTTAGTATTTATAGATTTACATCTTGTACATGAAGTCACATCACCTCAGGCATTTGATAGCTTACGGCTTGCTGGGAGGAGAGTTAAACATCCAGAAATGACTCTTGCTACAGTCGATCATGGTGTTCCAACTTCAAATAGAATGTTAGGAATAAAAGATCCTTTATCTAAAATCCAAATTGAAGCTCTAGAAAATAATTGTGAAGAATTTGGAGTTACATTATTTGGGATTAGCGATCCACGTCAAGGAATCGTGCATGTTATAGGACCAGAGCAAGGTATTACTCAACCAGGAATGACCATTGTATGCGGTGATAGTCATACCGCCACTCATGGGGCATTTGGAGCATTAGCTTTTGGTATAGGAACTTCAGAAGTAGAACATGTTCTAGCTACACAAACATTAGCAATGGAAAAACCGAAAACAATGAAAGTTGAAGTAGTAGGAGATGTATCGGAAGGTGTAGGTCCAAAAGATATTATTTTAGGGATAATTAGAAAAATTGGTACTGGTGGTGGAGCCGGGCATGTCATTGAATATGCAGGAGATGTTATTAAAAATATGAGTATGGAAAACAGAATGACAATCTGCAACATGTCGATTGAAGGAGGAGCTAGAGCAGGAATGATTGCGCCAGATGAAGTAACTTTCAATTATTTAAATCAGAAAAATTATGCTCCTAAGGGCTCTGACTGGGACGATGCTATTGCTGAATGGGGAAATTTATATTCTGATGAGGATGCTGTATTTGATAAAATTGTAACAATAAACGCTGATGAACTTGAACCATCTATATCTTGGGGGACAAATCCTTCACAGGTCATTTTTGTAAATGACACTATTCCCCATCCAAATGATTTTGATGAAGAATCTGAAAAAGAAGCAGCTTCAAGAGCTTTGGAATATATGGATTTGAAGCCAGGAGAAAAAATTAGTGAAATTCAATTAGATAGAGTTTTTATTGGAAGCTGTACTAATGGAAGAATTGAAGATTTAAGAGAAGCTGCAGAAGTAGTAAAAGGGAAAAAAGTATCAGAAAAAATAGGCGCAATGATTGTTCCTGGATCAACTCTTGTTAAAAAACAAGCAGAAGAAGAAGGGTTAGACAAAGTTTTTATTGAAGCCGGTTTTGACTGGAGAGAAGCAGGTTGCTCAATGTGTTTAGGAATGAATCCAGACATTTTAAGCCCTGGTGAAAGGTGCGCCTCCACATCAAATAGAAACTATGAAGGTAGACAAGGTGCAGGGGGGCGAACCCACTTAGTGAGCCCAAAAATGGCAGCTGCTGCAGCTTTACATGGAAAATTTGTTGATATCAGGAAACTGTAATTGAAGAAATTAAACACTTTCAACTCAACGATGCTTCCGCTTAATATGTCTAATGTTGACACTGATCAAATAATGCCAAAACAATTTCTTAAACGTGTTGAACGCTCAGGTTATGGTGAGTTCTTGTTTCATGATTGGAAGAAAGATCCTGATTTTCCTTTAAATAATGAAGCATATCAAGGGTCTAAAGTTTTAGTTGCCGGGGATAATTTTGGAACTGGTTCTTCTAGGGAGCATGCGCCATGGGGTCTTCAAGATTGGGGATTCGATGCGATAATTTCAACTAAATTTGCTGATATTTTTAGATTAAATTCAATCAACATCGGTCTTGTACCCATAGAAACAAATCAAGAAAATGTAGGTGCACTTTTTGCAAAAATTGAGAATGATCCAGGTACTAACATCGAAATTTCTATAGAAAATAAAACAGTTCAGTGTGAGGAAATATTATTTACATTTGATTTAGACGATTTTTCTCAAAAACGAATCCTTGAAGGTTTAGATAAAATTGATATAACACTGGACTACACAGATCAAATAGATAGCTTTAGTAAATCTAGAAAAAAATGGATGCCTAAACTAGCTTAGACAAAGTCAAACTTAAGCTGTCTGCTACCTCTTCTGACAATAAAAGTCCATTGTGAATTTGGAGTGATGGCCTTAAGCTTTCGTTATTTTTGTATTCATCAAACCAATTTTCAATTAAAAGATTATCAACATATTTTTGTAAATTTGTTGAAAGCTCAATAGAAGAGGTTCTTGGAACTGCGCCTGGTAAGTTTGCAATTGCAGAGACAATTACACCATTTCTTATTTCAAAAGGTTCACTATGAGTATTAGGTTTAACGCCTTCAACACAACCACCTTGGTCAATAGCAACATCGACTATTACTGAACCCCCTTCCATCGAATTAATATCTTCTTCTGTAATTACAATTGGCGGTTTTCTTCCAGGTAATAAAACTGCACCTACAACTAAATCAGCAGATCTAATTGCGTTTATAGCTGAGTCGCTTCCGCTGACTAAAGTAGTGATGTTTTCTCCATACTGATCTTTTAATTCATTCAAAATATCTTCATTTATATCTATCGCAGTAACAGATGCTCCAATCTGAATAGATTTATGAATTGAGCTTCTTCCAACTTCACCACAACCAATAACCGTAACTTTTGAATTTTTTTTACCAGATATTGAAGAAAGAAGTAGTCCTTTTCCTTTTGATGAATATTCTAAAAATTGCATACCTTTCTGAATAGCTAGATTCCCAGCAATTTTTGACATTGGAATCAGCAATGGATACTCTTTCCCACTCATAATCATCTCAGTTGCAATTCCTGTTAATTTTTTTTCTAATAGTATTTTTGTAAGTGAAAGATTGGACGCAAGATGAAGATAGCCAAATAATACATGCTCAGAATTTAAGAGTTCAAACTCTTCAGGTTGAGGTTCTTTGACTTTACAAATAATTTGTGCGGTTCTATAAAGTTCTTCTGCTGAAGACACAATTGTTGCTCCAGCTTGTTTATAGTCTTCATCAGTAAAACCAGAGCCAACTCCGGCTTGAGTTTCAACAAAAATATCTGCTAAACCAGTAAATTGAGTTATATGTTCAGGAATTAAAGCAATTCTGCCTTCGTCCTGTTTAACTTCTTTTGGTATACCTAGCTTTTTAATCATTTGATGGAACTGTTTCTTGTAGGTGCTTATCAAGATACTTCATAAAAGGTGTGCCACCCGTTCCAACAATATTTGAGTTTGAATTATTTGTCAAAGACTGTTCAAAAATATATACTCTTGCATATTCCAAATGCTTATCTCTAAAAGTATGGACTTCATTAATTATTTCATTAATGATCATCCTGGATTTTTCATCTATGCTTAGATTTTTTCTTTTATTTTCTGACCATTCATCTAGGCCATTGAGTAATTCTCTATGCTCTTTAGGCATATACAATCTCATCTCATCCAAGTATTCTCTTAGTGGATCGTTGGAATGCGTGACGCCGAGAAGAGCATCGAGTGCGGGAACAATTGAACTTTGTGCTCCTGTTTCACCTCTGAACAGTTGAGGTTCTCCATTGTAATCTTCAACACCCTCATAAATTACACCCTCTGGTGTAGCAGGGTTATTTTTCCACCCAAAGATGTATGGTCTCACCCGATTGTAGTAAATAAATGGGTCACATTTTTCAGGCATTCGATTCATAATTGAATTGATTTTTTTAATACTCTCTAAAGATTTTTCTAATAATAATTTGTCCAAGTTTTCATCAAGAAAATATGATTTTAAATTTGAAAGTATGACTTTTGCTTCATACTCAATAGCAACATGAATCATAATAAACCAATCTTCATCAACTCCTCCTAAGAAATTTTGCATGATTACTATATTCTCTAGATCAAAAGGCTTTGTATCATCAAGCATTTTCCAATTATTTAAGGCGTATGATGCATAGGAAAGAATAGGTGGTCTTTCTAATTTTTCAGATATAGCAAACCATGTTGTAGCAAGCTCTTTAGGGATTGTATTTTCAACATGTTTTTTTCCCCACATATATGCGTGGCCTACGTAGGAATACAGTAGCATCGCTCTTTCCAATTCACTGACATTTAGATTGCTGATATCTTTTTCTTGCCCTAATTGTTGTACTCTTTCGACAATTTGTTCATTCGCAAGTACTTTTGGAAGTTCACTTGCAAGGTTTTCAATATCATCAAAGCTTGACGGTAGCTTTTCACAAATTTGGTTTGGTATAAAACCACTGTCTAATATTTCTTGTTGCATTTTCCCCCTTCAAGAACCACAGAATTATAGCTTCTACATTACAATGGTAAACTATTCTTTGTAAAGATGGGAAGTAAATTTTTTGTAATACTTGGAAGTCAGCTATTTGATCCAAAAATTCTAAAAAAAAATGGCTGTGGTGAAGTTTTTATGGCTGAAGACTTTGGTCTTTGTACATATTTTAAACATCATAAACTAAAGCTTTATTTGTTTCTCGCTGGTATGCGTGAATATAGAGATGAACTGGAAAATGAAACTATATCTGTAAATTATTTTGAACTTTCAAGCCGTAAAAAAGGAGAAAGTTATGTCGACTCACTAATTAAATTCCTGAAAAAGAAAAAGCTATCTGAAATCAATATTTTTGAAATAGAAGATAAAGCTTTTGAAGAAGAGTTTCTTAAAGCATTAAAAGCTGCCAATGTAACAGTAAATATTATCCAATCACCAATGTTTATATTTGAAAGAAATGAATTTGTTTCTATGGCAAAAGGAAAGAAAGTTTATAGAATGTCTTCCTTTTATCAAAAAGCTAGGAAAAATTTAGATATTTTAATGGATGAAAATGGAAAGCCAGTCGGTGGAAAATGGTCTTTTGACGAAGATAATAGAAAAAAAATACCAAAAAATGTAGAACCACCTGAAATGATTGTTTTTAAAAAATCAAAATATGATGAAGAAATTAAAAAAATTATTATTAACAATTTTGATGGTCATCCAGGTAATTTAGAAAATATTTGGTTTCCTGTAAGCAGGGCTGGAGCCGAAAAACAGCTTGATAATTTTCTTAAAGTTCGTTTTGAAAACTTTGGAATTTACGAAGACGCAATGCTGGAAGAGAAAAATTTTCTTTTTCACAGCTGCATAAGCCCTTTTTTAAATATAGGTCTTTTAACGCCTGATAAAGTCATAAAGAAAACTTTACAGTATGCTGAAAAAAATAATGTACCTATGAACTCAGTAGAGGGGTTTGTTAGGCAAGTAATTGGTTGGAGAGAATTCATTAGGGGAATCTATCATGAAGAAGGCGCTTTACAATCAAAAAGTAATTACTGGAAGCATTCAAAAAAACTAACTTCATCATGGTACGACGGAACAACTGGCATTGATCCGCTTGATGACTGTATAAAAACTACTCTTAAAGATGGTTACATACATCACATTCCACGGTTAATGGTTATAAGTAATATTATGAATTTATGTGGAGTAGATCCTAAAGAAATCTATAAATGGTTTATGGAAATGTATATAGACTCTTCAGATTGGGTTATGGTTCCGAATGTTTTTGGGATGGCTACATATGCTGATGGAGGAATGATGTCTACAAAACCGTATACATGTGGTTCAAACTATATCCTGAAAATGAGTAACTACAAAAAAGGTGATTGGTGTGACACTCTTGATGGTTTGTATTGGAAATTTACAGAAAAGAATAGGAGGTTTTATGAAAATAATCCAAGACTTTCATTACTTACAAGATCTCTTGATCGTCTTAATCCAGAAAGAAAAAATCACATTTTTAAAAAAGCTGAAGATTTTATAAAGCAAAATACTATCTAAATATTTTTATTTATTTAAATAATTACGAAATAAAATTGGTTCATCAGTTATAACGCCATCGCATCCAATTTCTAAACAAGTTTTAAAATTTTCTATAGAATTTATAGTCCATACATGTAGTTGAAGATTGTTTAATTTACAAAAATCTACTAGTTTTTTTGAATAAACTTGTATCCCCCTCCACTTAAATGGAGCTTGGAGTGCTTGAACCTTGAAATTTCTTTTTTGTAAAGGTAAAAATCGTGCAATTGCATTTTCTCGAAAAGTTCCTGAGGTAAGTATTTCTCCCTTACTTACATTTAAAAATTCTTCTAATCTTTTCGGGCTAAATGATGAAACTAATACTCTTTCTTTTGCATTTAGAGAGTTTATTATTTCAACAACCTTTTTTGCCATTCCCGTTTGCTTTAGGTCAAGATTAAATTTCAACTTTTCACTCATCTTTAAGGCATCAGCTAACCTAACAAAATTAGTTGTTTTATCTTTTTGTTGACTTTTTTCATAAAACTTATACCCAGCATTAATTTTTGAAATTTCAATCCAATTAAAGTCCTGGACTTTTCCGGATACATTCGTCGTTCTGTCGAAAGTTTCGTCATGATGAAGAAATATTTCGCCATCTTTAGACATACGTAAGTCAGTTTCAAAATGCGAAAATCCTTCTTTAATTGCTAGCTCAAGACCATGGAGTGTATTCTCAGGTACTATATTTGA
>VMHT01083687.1_pt1 | contig 10644 bp, 8 predicted proteins | sample 4693611 | NCBI WGS metagenome assembly VMHT01 (sample SAMN12280063, study PRJNA550983) | marine metagenome | isolation source: seawater sampled from same location over 5 years 0.02-0.2 micron viral filtrate | place: USA: collected off the coast of southern California halfway between the port... ...
GCCTTGTTCAAAGCGAGCAAAGTTTAATTGATATTGTTCTATTTCTCCTCTATACTGATATGTATAAGCAGTTGCTCCATCAACTATTATAGGAGCAAATCTGTCGGGTATAGCAGTTGTATCTGTTGCTGCTGATAAATCTGCGGCAAAAGTAAAATAATCATATTTTAACGCATATGTTTTATTAGGAAATGGATATAATAAATAATTATTATCTAGTGTTCTAATAATGTATAATGGAACACCCCCATTATCAAACTCTGCTACTTGTACATCATCTGCATGTGCAGCCGCAGTAGTTGAATTAGCACCTCGTGTTACCCCTGTAAAAGTTGTAGATGTTGTGCCAGTATAAGTTACTTGTTCATTTGCAATATGGAGAGTACCTGCAGAAGAAAATCCTGTTGTACTATTCACTGTAATTGTTGTAGCAGAATCAGTTAAAGAACCATTTAAATTAGTAGTTGTTACATCATCTTCTTGTGATATGTACTTATCAACGTACTCATTATAGTTTAGTGTAGTAAGACTGCTACCACTTGTGCCTAAATCTGTATCTTTTACTATTCTAAATGTATTGTAGTCCGCATGCTTAGCATCTGTAGGCAAACTATATCTAACTGTGCCGGGAACTAACGTTTCTGTTTTAGTTGAATGATTAAAAGGGTAATTGAATTCACGTTGGTTAACATATCTTATAGCTTCATTTATGGCATTCTGTGCTTGTGTTTGTATTCCTCTAGCACTTGTAAAATTACTTGAAGTAAGTTGTACTTCGTTCATTCTTGCTAGAACACTATTAGTTAGTGTAAGATATGTTTGTGCCATTAAAAATCTCGTAGTTAAAGGGTGACAAGTTTCCCTGCCACCCTATAAAATTAAGCTGTTAAGCTAATTGGTCTCTATCGACTTCATCAGGCTTATCATCTAATCCATGCCCTGCTAAATCAATAACAGTTGCATACATTCTGAGTCTGCCTGTAGCTGGAGCAGCACCTGCAATTTTAGCATCAATAGTATCTGTAGTAGTTACAAATTGAGTGTAAGTTGAAGCTGCACTTCCCACAATAGTATTAGTTTGACCATTAGTGCCTGCTGCACAAAAACCTGTAGAGGTTATATCTGCACCGTCAATAATGTCATCACCTGCTGCAAAGTCCATGTCAAGAGTACAACTGCCTGTGAATGCTTTCATCACTTCTGCACCTGCATTTATGACTAGAGTATTTGCAGGTATTTCTAATACCTGAAAGATGTCTCCGTCTGAAAAGCTACCACCTGCTGCTACTAATGCGTCAATATCAAGGTAAGCCTCGATATTTCTCATTACATGAGTATTTTTAGCTGATGGCATTGCTACGATAGAATCGGAAGATACGCCTGTGGTATCTTTAGAAGTTAAATCAAAAGTCGCCATTTATACCTCCCTACGCTACGTTGTATTTAGCAGTTACGATTGCTTCAGGTCGAAGAATCTTTCTGCCATATAAATGCATTCCACGAACAATGTCCGCAAAAGAGTCTGGGTCTCTGTAAGACTCAGTCTTTGTAATCTGAGAAGCCGAAGCTATAGCAGATGAATGCCCTGCCACGATAACACCATAGTTAGTATTTTGGTTCGCAGAACCTGAAGTTCCCGGACCTGTTCCAACAGCTGGTAAGTTATTTGACATATAGATATCAAAACCATGAAGTTGACCAACAGTTAGTCCTGACCTTAATCCACCTGATTCGCCAAAGTCTGCATTCAGAAGACGTGAGTCTTCATCTTTTAGAACTTCGATAAATGTTGGATGTAGGACAAGCCATCTGCCATCTGAATCCACGAACTGAGTATCAAGCAGTCTAGCCATTCTAGCAATAACCTGTAAAGGTGTTGCTGTAGCAGTTGCTTGTGCAGTTGCACCGCCTAGTCTTGGTGCGAGTGGAATAGAGTGGTCGCCTGCACTAGAAGTTGTGATGTTACTAAAACTATCTTTTCTTAGTTTCATTGAAGTCAACAATTCATCAGAACCTGCTGTTGAGACTGCTTTTGTGCCGCTTACAACGTCATTTGCAGTACCAGCTAAAGAACTAATTGCTGATTGCTTAAAACCAGATAAGTAACCAAGAACTTCCATATCATGTTGGTCTTTAAGTCTATATCCTGCTCTATCAGATGCAAGAGACTCAAAGTTTACATGACTGTGTGCTTCTTCGATATCGTCTACTTTGAAAGCAAAGTAATTTGCTTTGTCAACGACAAGAGAAAAATCTTCGTCGTCGAGGTCTTGTGGTTGAATGTTTACGCCTCTAGCGTATTCCTTCACTGTGATTTCTGGTTCTTTAATAATTTTAACCGTATCACCATAGTTTGCAATTTCTCCGAAGTAATCACTATTAGTAATTGATTCAGCTACGGAAGATTTGCGGAAAGCCTGCTGAACTTTCTGGGAATAAATAATTGGACTGAAATTACCATTAGGTAAATTCCCGTATCCAGCAGCAGTTTTAAAAGCCATAATATTTCTCCTTGGGCTATAATACTACAATTTCTGAACACATATGAAAGACCAGACAGTACAGGTATCCTAAAGGGGCTGAACAAAACTGGGTAGTTTCTCAGAGTCTAAAATCGTTTTTATGTAGGGTAAGAGTAGTTGTTCAAAGAACAAGGTCTAATGTAGTACTATTTTGTACCACACTTTTCTACATTTGTAAAGAAAAAAATTAAGAAGCAGGTCTACTTACGTCATAAATAAAGTTTCCAGCTCTTATAGCTGACATAATAGACTCTTCATTTTTTTCAAACTGTTGGGCTGTCATTTTAGCAACTTGTGATTCTTTAAACTGATTTGACTGTTTTTCTTTAGTAGGAGCAGGACTTGCAGATGTTTCTTTTGTTACTGCTTTTGCTGCATCTTTACTACTAAAAGATTTTTTAGTTTGGGACAATCCCATATCAGATTTATACAAATCAATCGCTCTAGCAGCAGCTCTAGCATCACTATCGTTTTCATATAATGCCTGCTTTATTAGATTAGGTTGTGTCTCAACCCAGTCATGAAACTGTTGGTCATTTCTAATTTCATCAAAATCAGGATGTGCCGCCATCAGTTCAACTTCTGCTTTAGCTCTATCAGCGTGTGCTTCTTTTTCAGCTATAATTTTCATTCTGTCTTCTAGAGACGAATCTAATTCTTTTGCTTTTTTAGTTGCAATAGTTTCTATTACTTGTGCAACATCAGGATACTTAGCAGACCAACTTGCTAATTCTTCTTCAGACTTAGGCAGTTTAATTTCTTTACTAACTGTGCCTGCAACTTGTTCTTTTAATTTAAGTATCTCTTTTTTATATTCTTCTTCTTTGCTTTGAGAGTGTCTGCGTAAATCGCCATATCTCTTTTTAAAAGTTTTTTCTTCAGGATTTAAAGAGTCTGTTTCGTCAGCATCTTTTTTTTCATTATCTTCCTGTTTTAATGCTGCATCTCTTTCAGCAACTAACGTATTTAGATTTTCTTCTTCATTGTTATCATTACGTTTATATTTAATAGGGGTTTTTAATATTTCTTTTTTAACAGCTTGTTCAGCCATAGTCTTCTCCTCTTTAGAGCCACCAGTTGCCTGTCAGGGGTGATGGGTAGCCAAAGTACGACCTAAGTCGTGAAAGTATTATACTGTACCTTATTTAAAAAGTCCAGAGACTTTTCCTACAATATAACAAATAGGTTCTAATATTGCTCTTTCAATAGCACCAACAGGATGTCTGCCTTTGCCACGTTTTTGTAACCAAATATCAGCAGTTCTTCTTCTTGCAAAGCCTTCGCCCCACCATCTAAATGTTCTAGCAGATAAGGTATTACTTGAATACATCCATTTAACTAATGGTTTAAATATTATATGATATCCTTTTTGGTAAGCTTTATCTAAATCTTTACTTTGATTTAGCCATATAGCCTGTCTAAATGAACCAAAACCATATTGATTATTCATAGCAGTACAAACAATCTTATCATCTTTATCATCTTTTTTATCATCACCAGTAGTATCAACAGCTACAGCTTTATCATCAACAGCTATAACTCTTCCATCATCACCTGTAGTTAATTTTACTCCAGAGTCTCCACTGCCTACAACAGTTGTACCTTTGTCAGTAACTTTTACATTAGCCTTTACTGGAGCTTGTGCCATGCCTGTTCCTGATTCATAATCATCTTCTTCATAAACATTATACTTTTCAGTCGGTTTAGGGTCTTGGTCATTATCAACAAAGTCTGGTGTTGTTAGTTGAGTTGGAGCTCCTCCAACTTCTTGGTCCATACTGTCTATTTCTTCATCTGTGTAAGGCACATAGGTATCTGCTGCAGTATCACCACCAGTGTTACCACCAGTATCACCACCAGTATCACCACCAGTATCACCACCAGTATCACCTATATTTGCAGTAGCATTCTCATTTAATAGAGCATTTGTTTGAGCATTAATTTTATTTACAGAAACGTTTTGTGGGTCTCTTGTGCCTCTATCTAAAGATTTATATTGATTTGGGTCGCTTGCACGAAATCTAGCAATAGCAGAATCTATAGGTTTAGTACCGTCAGGTCTTTCTGCGTTATTAAAAAGTGCTTTACTTATTCCTTGAAGAAGACTTCCAGTCATATGCTTGCCTTCTTTTATAAAATTAAAAATATCTTCATTTGTCGTCATGCCTGCAGCAACAGCCGTTGAAACAGCTCTATCGTATCCAGCATCTAAATTTTCTCGTGCTAATCTCATACTTTCAGGAGATGTAGAATCATCTCTTGGGTCTTCAGGATTTATATCTTCAACTAATTTAGCTGGAGTTGTCTCAACCTTTGGAGGTTCAACAGGGACTTGAGCAGGAGGATTAATAATATCTTTATATTCTCCTACATTACCAGCTTCAATAGGTCTAGTCGGGTCAGTAACAGGTGTCATACCCATACCATATGGAGGCATTCCATAAAAAGGAGGACCATAAAAAGGAGGCATCCCATATCCCGGAAAACCATACCCCGGAAAGCCAAATCCTTGCATAGGAGGCACAGTTGGTTTTTGAACAGCAGGTTTTTGTTGTGGTGTTCTAACAAATTTAGCTGAGGCGGCTTCAGGTGCATTCATATTAGCAAGACCTCTTTGTGCTTTTTTAATACCTGAGTCATAATTAATTTGTCCAGAGTCTTCCATTTCAGATAAACCCATAAGAGCTTCTCTACGTAATCCTTCATACGTACCAAGACCATGATATCTTACTACGTTAGCTGGAACAACTAATTCACCTTCGCTCATTAATACATGTTGGTCATCTCTAACTTCATCAGGAGTTGCTCCCGGAGGTGGGTCTTTTGGTGTACCCATAGAAGCTTCTTCATATTCTGGCATAGGAGAACCACCAAGTCCAATAACAACAGACATACCTTTTTTATCTTCTTTTGTGCCACCACGTTTTGCCCTCATTGGCATTTCAGGAGCAGGAGCGGCTAGACCTTTTTGAGCAACTTGCATTTCAAGAGTGTTAGCTGCAGGAACTGCAGGAGAAGGTGTTTGTTCTACTTGTTTTTTTTGACTTTGTTGTACTACAAGGTTTAAAGCTGCATCTCTTGGGTCTTCCCCCGGATTAATTTTTGCAATCGTTGGTACTTCAGGAGTTGCCATTAGTGCTGCTGGATTACCTGCTTTTGGTCCACCTCCTTGTGGGTCAGCTTGTGCTTCTGTCATAGGCAATGGTGCTTGCCCTCTTTGTGTTTGTGCCATTATCGCTCCTCCTTGGGCTTTTCTTTGTGGTACTGCATCACTTAGTGCTTTTGAAAATTCAATAGGGTCTCTGCCCTCTGGCACTAGCAATGCATCTCCTAATTCTTTAGCTTTTTCTACTGCTTCTTCGTTAGTTAATTTATAAAGCTTGCCTTCTTTATTTATTCTAATAGTTGGAATTAAATATTTTTTTCCATCCATTTCTACATCAATGGTTCTCATGGTTTCATTGTCGTCAGTCGTTGGCGTAGAAGGGTTAAGTGCCCTTAATAACCAAGACGGTAAATTATTTTTTTCCATTAGCTATTACTTCATCTCTTAAAGTTTTTAATCTTTTTAATTCTCTAATTGCACCTTGTGCCATATGAACTTCTCTAATGTCTTCAGTCTGCTCAAGCACCTTGTGCATATCTTCTATACGTGACTCCATATATATTTCTAAGGACTCCATATTCTTTTTAACATTTACAAATGACGCTAGTTTGCGTGCTACATCAACTATCATCTTTTTCCTTTGGTAAAAATACTAAAACAAACGACCCGCATTCTGGACAAGATAAATTAGTTTCCATACTATAATCTTCGTCATCTTCTTCAATATCGTGGTCGCCACCCCAAATTAATTTTGTTTGGCAATGCCAACAGTTCACTGTACGCCTCCAAGTAACTGTTCTAATCCTTGTGCCCCTTGTGGTTCATCTTGTGTCTTTGGTGCACTAAATCCTTCTTCGCCCGGAACTGGTGCTTGTCCAACGCCTATGTTGCCTCCACCACCACCTGATGGGTCAGCAGCATTTACGCCTTGTGCTCCACCTTGTTCTCCACCATCATCTTTAATACCCCCAGCAGCTTTAATTATTTCTGCTTGTATAAACGCTTCTCGTTCATCATTAATTAACTTTTCGGCATCTAAGTCCATAGCTGAACCAAGCTCTCTTAATATAACTGGTATTTTTAAATAAGGTGCTACAGCAGGGTTATTACCAATTTGTAACAGTTGTAGTAGTCTTTGACTTCTAACTTCATTTTTCATAAGACTTTCTGTACCACGTGCTTTAACTTCTAGGTCTCCACGTGCTTCAGGGTCAAAGTCAAATTGCATATTAAAAGCAAAAAGTGCCTCGCCTAAAGGTTGTAGTAAATAATCATCTAAATTTTTTACAACGCTTTTTATAGATAGCTGAGCTGCTCCCATCAGCATGCTGATACCAGCGGCTGTTCTTCCTGTACCTGCAACCCCTGTTTGTCCATGCGAATAAGACGGAATGCCTGTAGCATCATCTGCTAAGACACGAGCCTTATCAAACATCATCATATTCTCTTGACTGACGTTAGGGTATTTAGTTCCGAACAGAGCTTGACCGGGTGCTCCTCCTTGTCGTCTAAATACTTTGCCGGGATATACCTGTAAGTCTTGCCCCGGAACTAAATTAGTTTCATCTATTTCAAATACTAAGTTGCCTGATAACACAGCATTATCAACAGCCATTCTCATAAAACCATTCATAAGTGTTTGTGAGTCTGCCATATTTTCTGCAAGTCCAACACCAAAGAAAGAATATGGATTTGTTTCATAAGGTGTTGCAAAATATGGAATACGTTTTGGACTAAACGGATTAATAACCATTCGTAGTATTTGATTATTACAAACCCAAATATTAACTTGTAAGGTATCTACTTCTTTTAATTCATTAGGAATATCAAGTCCTGCTTCTTCTGCAAGACTTTTATCTATGTTGCCCCAGAACTCTAATATTTCAAATCTGTCAACATCATATTGAGTTTCATTGTCTCTAAGGTCTGTTTCCCACCATTTACGTGTATAGTTATACCCCATTTCAATACATTCGTTAATAGCATCTTTATCAAAGTAAGGTCTGCGTTTTAAATTTCTTAATTCAGAATGGCTCATCTTATGTCGTTGAATAGCATATTCTACTTCAGACATATTATTTGCATCATAGTCAGGGTAAAAATTCCATATAGATACAGATTCTACTTTAGGAACTGTTTTACTTTCAGGACTGTAATTACCTTCTTCATCCCAATTTGCCATTTCTTTATCAAAAGCAAAAGGTCCTTTTAATATACCTGTGCCAAACAGTGCCATTTCAAAAGCAACATTACGTAAATGTTTAGAAGCACTAGACTCTTCTAATTGGTCTAATATTTTCTTTTCCATTCTTTTAGCTGCTTTTTGTGCAGGATAAAATGTTTGTGCTGTAGGTGTTTTACCAACACCCATATTTACTTTATCTTGTATAGGGTTTAAAGTATCTTCAAAAGCTCCTAACTGCATCTCCTGTTCAAGAGATTGTTTTGTTGCACCGGGGGCTAAATCTTTGCCATCTCCCGGAAACCCATATACATTTTGCAATTCTTCCATAGAATTTTCTGGGTCTTTAGGGTCAAAGTGAACAGCTTCTGTAACTCCATCAGGTATCCTTGTCGGGTCTACTCCTAGCGGAAATCTTTGTCCTGCAAATAAAACGTCAATAATTTGTCCGTATGCTGCAAGAACTTTTGTTTTAGTTATCTTAATAAATACTTTTGACCTTTCAGTTTCAGTAAACTGCATGTCTGTGCTATATAGACCTCTATATTGTCTATAAGCATTAAGCCATCTTTCTTCATCATATCGTCTTGAATCTTCAGCAGAATCAAATTTATCTTTTACGTAAGCTGCTAATTCTTCTTTTGGAGACTTTGGTGCAAACACCATAGCTTCAATATTTTCGTCTTCTTCTGCCATAATTAATATCCAAATATGTTATCTGCAGGTTGCCACTTTTGCATTGTTTTTTCAGGGTTATAATCAAATATTGATTGTGACCTTGGTCTAGACATTACACCATAACGCAAAGCGTCATATAAGTGGTCTTCTGCTTTTGTATCAACATCTTCACTATTACTTTTATCTAGTGGTAACGTTGGTAGCTGTGCAATTAAATTTGTGCACGTATTAAAAATTGTTATTCCTGCCTCTTGTGTATCTTCATCTACTTGCAATCGTCTATGTATTTCATTTTTGCCCGCAACACGTGAACCTCTGCTTCTGTCAGATGGTCGCCATCTACAACCTGTAGCAATCATCTGTTCTGCTAACGACGGTCCTGTGTCTCCTCTTTTGTGCCAACAAGAGCTATCCAATACACCATAGCTAATCTGCCCATCATTTAATTCTTCTTCCAAGACAGCATACGCCAAATCTTTTGCCGTATACTTTGATAAGTATAACTCACGATAAATAACCAACTGTTCATTAGTTGGATTAACTGCAAACCAAAGGACCGCACTGTACGAAGAATACCCATAATCGCATGCACGAAACCTCCTCCAACTAGCTGGCACTGAATAGCTATCCACCACGTGGTACTTCCTATTAAACTCAGCAAACGCTGCACCTTCTGCGACATCCCAACTTCCTTCTAATAATTGTCTACGTTGCGTCTCTGGTAAAGAGAGCAACATGGCTTCATAATCCCCTGCGTTATACAAGTATGGATTATCAAGTAGTTTTGCCGGTATGAACCTTCTACTAAAAAGGGGCATTCCCGACTTGCTATGGGCTTTTGGATATCTAAGCGTTTCGCCTGTTGTGATATCAGTTGCCCAAAACGCTTTATTTGGTACGCAAGGGTCGATAAACATTTTTTTAACCCAACTATGTCCCGGACCTCCGGGGTTTGTTGTTCCACGCATATAGACCGGAAGTGAGGAGTCTGCCGTTCTGAGACGTGAGCGTAAATAATCCCAAGCATATGGTGTCGGATACTGTGTTAGTTCATCAAAACCTATATACGTAAATGCCTGACCTTGGTAACGTAGAACATCTTTCTCTTGTTCTAGGTATGTCATCCATACACGTGCCCCCGAAGGGAATGTCCATTGACTTTTTCGTTCTTGCCATTTAGCACCCGGAAAAGCTCTAGGGTATATCTCTTGAGATTTATGTATAATCTCTCTTAATTCATCATTCGTTCGTCTGAGTATAAGAGCATTAGTTGCACCATTGCCACAGTATCTTAAAGGGTCAATAATTAAACTATATGTCTTACCTCCTCCAGCTGCTCCACCATATAAAACTTCTCTTTCAGGAGCTGCTAAAAATTCTGTTTGAGGACCGGGGTTTGGTCTAAATAAAACTTCTTGTTCCGGCTGTTCCTCTACTGAAGTTACATCAGGCTTAAACAATACTTCTTCAGCTGCAATATTGTTCTTGGTTAAGTCATTTAATTGTCGTTGCGTATGTCGCAACTTCATTTTAGCAGACCTTACTTTTCTTCCTTTAGAGCTCTTAACCTTAGACGTTGACTTGAGTTTCGTCCGAGGCGGAATAGCGTTTTTGTTGACCATGCCTTCTTCTGTCAGATTTGTCTTTCTTCATACGTTTCCACAGTCCCATTGAACTTATCTTTCGTCCTGTGTAATCCGTCAACCATCTAGCTACTTCTGTATAAGATGACTGCTTTAAATATTTTTCTGCCTGTTCTAAAGCTTCAAGTTGTTCTTCAATGGGTTCTAAAGCATACTTATTATCTTCAGATTGTTTGTATCCCCAAGGGACAGTTGGTCCTTTTAAACTACTGTATCGACTCATCTTCTTCTTTTTTTGCAGGCAAAACAAATAAACCTACTGGCTTGTTTGTTTCTATATTTATCTTTTCTACCTTAGAAAGACCTACTCTGTCAAGTATTTGTTGTGATGCAAGTAACTTTTCTCTAGTACCAATTTCTGTAGGGTCATCTAAAACACCAACCATAGACATTACAGCTTTAGGAGCATGTGCTGCCATTTCTAATTCTGCACGTTCAATTATTTCATGACGTATAGATTGAATAATATGATGAGGATTTGTATTTTCAGAATAACCTGCAAGTCTCATAGCC
>VMHT01172854.1_pt1 | contig 10644 bp, 20 predicted proteins | sample 4693611 | NCBI WGS metagenome assembly VMHT01 (sample SAMN12280063, study PRJNA550983) | marine metagenome | isolation source: seawater sampled from same location over 5 years 0.02-0.2 micron viral filtrate | place: USA: collected off the coast of southern California halfway between the port... ...
CGCCTGCATTATGCGATGCGTTTAGAGTTCAAGCTTCTTGCCAAGGTAATGGGCGAGAGTTTGCCGCCGGTATATCCATATGCATTAGAGGGTGTTGATGCAGCGGTAAAAGCAAAGGATTTTGATGACCGGATTGACGTGATTCCGGTATCGAATCCTAATGTTTTCTCACAAGCGCAGCGTATTGCACTTGCTCAAACGCAGATGCAGTTAGCGGCACAGGCTCCACAGATGCACAACATGTATGAAGTGTATCGTGACATGTATGAGGCTTTGGGTGTTCGGGATATTGACAAGTATCTGAAGAACGAAGAGTCCGTACAACCCGTTCCGAAAGACCCGGCGCAGGAGAACATGGATGCCCTTGATGGTGTACGACTCATGGCTTTCCCAAGACAGAGCCATCAGGCGCACATTTTGGCGCACTTGGTCTTTGCCGGGTCACCTCTGGTCGGGACAAACCCGTCGGTTGCGGTGTCGCTTCAGAAGCATGTCATGCAGCATGTGCAGATACAGGCGCGAGAGCAGGCCATGCAGCAGCTTGGCTTGACAGGGCAAGAACAGCAATTGCCGCCGCAAGCGCAAATACAGCTTGATGCCATGGCAGCGCAGTTTATGGCAGAAGGCATGAAGATGGTTCAAGACCTTGGTCGTCAGTTGTCCGGCGGTGCCAAGCCTGATCCGGTGGTTCAGTTGAAGCAGCAGGAACTGCAGCTTGACGCGGTCAGAGAAGAAAACGACAAGATGATGGAAGAGCGTCAGCTTGACCTGAAAGAAGCTCAGATGATGGATAAGTCTCGCCAGTTTGATGAGCGCATTCAGAGTCAGGAAGAGCAGACGGCGTCTAGAATTAATGCGGCGATGGAAAGAGAACTTTTAAAACAAAGGAGTGTAGAATGAGCGTGGTAAAAATTGTCACCAATACTCCTGCAGCGGCACCAAAAGCACAGCCGTATGCGGAGATTGACAAGCAGGGTCGTATTCCATACGGCGAGGCAAAAGACGTTAAAGTTCCTACTGGGATGAAACAGATGACTGCTCGCGGCATGGGCGCTGCCACCAAGGGTGGCGGCTACATGGGTTGTGAGTAAAAAATTAAATGGATCCGGTATCTGCAATGGCAACCGCTTCGGCGGCATTTGGAGCCCTTAAAAAAGGTTTTGCCATTGGCCGGGACATTGAATCCATGGCCTCTGACCTGTCCCGGTGGATGGGCGCTTTGTCTGACCTTGATCAGATGGAACGAGAGGCAAAAAACCCCCCGATATTCAAGAAGCTGTTTGGTGGGCAAAGCGTAGAGCAGGAAGCTATTACGACTTTTGCCAACAAGAAGAAAGCTCAACAACAGCGGTATGAGTTACAGCAATGGATTTCCTTAACTATGGGGAAATCTAAGTGGGATGAGCTTGTCCGTATGGAAGGGCAAATTCGCAAACGCCGGAAAGAAACGCTTTACATACAGCGTGAGCGCCGCCGGAAGTTTGTTGAGATTGTAGCTTGGATTGTATTTTCCTGCGTGGGCGTCGGGGCCTTGATTGGTTTTGTAATGCTTTTGAAAGCACACACCGCTATGGCCGAACAGATGGTTACTTGCCGGAAAGCAAAGTGTGAGAAAATCAACAAGGATGAGATTGTTTGTGTCTACAAGGGCGCTAACAACACGATAGAATCACAATTTTTTAAACGCGGTGGTTACATACCTTCAGAGTATCAGTGCAAATATGATCCAAATGCTAAAAAAGAAATGACTATCAAAGAAACCTTGAAGGCCATTAAAGAAGGTTTGGATGACTAGCATCACTATAGAAAACGATATTCCAATCACTGAAAAGAAAACCAGTGGCAGGAAAAAACGAGGAAACTGGGGTTTTATAAAAGAAATGCAAAAAGGCGACAGTTTTGCAGTAGAGAATCAAAGGTTGGCTCAGAACGCTTACCATGCCGGTAGAAACTGGGGTTTTACAATGCGTATGCGTCAGATACCCGACGGCTATAGGGTTTGGCGGTTATAACTTAATAGGGAAAATTAAAAATGGCCCAGAAAAAGTTGCAGCAAGAAAGCACTTACGAAGAGTATGACATGGACGGTGACGGCATTGTCACAGATGAAGAATTAGAACATGCTAAAGAAATTAGAGAAACTGAACGTGATTTGCGTAAAAGCTTGGCGCAGTTGAGAATGGCTCGTTTTACTTTAATTGGCATGGGTGTTTTTACGGCGGCAATGTTTACACCGTGGGTGTCCATAGAACGCATACAAGTTCTGAGTGAAATCAGTAGTTTATTCTATATTTCCGGCGCGGGAATAGTCGGAGCGTACATGGGAACAACCGCTTGGATGGCGCGTAAGTAAATGGTCGATGTTTTTTTGCTTATGGTGTATTTGGGCACAGGGGAATTTCGTAAGTTAGAAAGCAACAGTATGTATTTCTACTCTGTTGTGGAGTGCAATTACTTTGCCAATCAAGTGACAAAAAGGTATGGGAATTACAGATATTCCCAGCACCTTGACGCTAAAGATCGTGTAACGGCATACTGTTTGCCCAAACGAGTAGACTCTACGTTGGTGAAAGTTTACTAGGAAGGATTAGTTCAATGTTTCAAGCTCTTTTGGGGCCGTTGTCTTCGCTTGCCGGGTCTTTTTTAGAGGGCCAAATATCTAAGCAGAAAGCAAAAGCCTCACTTGCTCAGACAGAGGCAGAAGCAAAAGCCGAAATTATGAAGACCGCCGCCACCCATGACTCCAAGTGGGAGATCATAATGGCGCAGGCCACAACATCGAGCATCAAAGATGAAATTGTAACCGTAATTGTGCTAATCCCGGTGGTTTTAGTTTTTGTGCCGGGCATGGAGCAAGTCGTTAAGAATGGCTTTGACAGATTGAACGAGTTGCCAGACTGGTATCAATATCTGGTTTTTCTCGTATGTAGCGCGGCATTAGGTATCAGAGGACTGGACAAGTTTAAGAAAAAATAGTACATCTCTCATATGAATGAGATAAATCTCGCACAGTTCATTCTTGATATTGTCCGAAAGAAAAAAGAACAAGTCACAGAGCTTGTAATGGCGGGCGGTGTTAAAGATATGGAACACTATGGGCGGTTGATGGGAAACATTGACGGTCTTGAATACGTTGAACAGGAACTCAAGAGCCTGCTAGAAAAACAGGAGCTAATAGATGACTGAGGCTATACAGCCCGCGGAAGTTACTTCCACACCATGGGTAGACCCTAAAGACAGGGTTCTTGACCCCACTCTCCTTGATAAATCTCTTATTGAAAGAATGCCTCAACCCACCGGATGGAGAGTCCTTGTTTTGCCGTACAAAGGCAAAGCGAAGACCGCCGGGGGTATTTATTTGCCGGATCAAGCGGTTCAGCAAAATGAGGTATCCACCCAAGTAGGCTATGTTTTGAAAGCAGGGGCTCTTGCCTATGCTGAAGAGCAAAAATTTCCCGATGGACCGTGGTGTCGTGAGGGGGATTGGGTGATCTTTGCTAGGTACGCAGGATCTCGTTTTAAAATTGAAGGTGGCGAAGTTCGCATCCTCAATGACGATGAGATTTTAGCCACTATCCTAGACCCCGAAGACATTCTTCATAACTGAGAGATATCATGGAAAACCTTATGGAAGAAAAAGACGTAGAAAAGACTGAAGAGGTCGTATCGCCGGAGCCGCGGGAAGAAGCGGTTGAGATTGAGGTTGAACAGTCTGATGATGTTTCGGCGTCAGAAGCTGCGTCGGAAGAGCCCACTCAACAAGAGAAACAAGTCTCGGACTCTCAAAAGAGAATTGATCGTCTGACTAAGCTACGTCGAGAGGCGGAGCGTCGGGAAAAAGACGCACTGGCATATGCAGACGCCGTTAAGAAAGAGGCGGATGAGCTAAAGACCAGAATGCGTACCTTGGATCAAGGTTATGTCCAAGAGTATTCTGGCCGGGTTGAGTCGGAGTTGGAGACTGCCAAGTCAGCACTGCGGCAGGCTATGTCCATTGGTGACACGGACGCCGCCGTCGAGGCGCAGGAAAGACTGGCCCAGTTAAGCGTTGCGAAAGAACGCGCTCGCCAAGCAAAAGCGCAGTTTGATCGGCAACCCGAACAGCCGCAAGCTGCTCCGGCGGTAGAACAGCAATACAATAAATCTGAGCTTCAGCGCCCCGACCCCAAAGCAGAAGAATGGGCGGAGCGTAATGAGTGGTTTGGCAAAGATGAGGCGATGACGTATGCGGCGTTTGGCATACATAAACGCCTTGTCGAAAATGAAGGGTTTGACCCGAACTCAGATGATTACTATACTGAGTTAGACAGACGACTTGTGGACAAGTTCCCCAACGACTTTGACAAAACCAGTCAGTCGAGCAACCGCCCCGTTCAGACGGTAGCTTCGGCATCTAGGACTGCTAAAACATCTGGACGCCGCAAGGTCAAATTGACCCCCTCTCAGGTCGCTATAGCCAAGAAATTGGGTGTGCCTCTTGAAGAGTATGCTAAGTACGTAAAGGAGTAAGATCAGTGTCTGACATAGAAGTAACAAAGTCTACCGGCGTTGATCGTAGCTCCCGTGCTAGTAAGACAAGGGAGAAAGAGACAAGGCGCAAGCCTTGGGCTCCCCCGTCTATGCTAGACGCACCACCTGCGCCCGATGGATACAAGCATCGTTGGATTAGGGCTGAAGTTCGTGGATTTGATGATCAGAAAAATATTTCTGCGCGTCTACGCGAAGGCTACGAACTTGTCCGCCAAGATGAGTACCCAGATTTTGAGGCCCCCGTCGTTGATTCAGGTAAATATGCTGGTGTGTTTGGAGTTGGCGGATTAGTTCTTGCTCGTATCCCATTGGAGACTGTTGCGGAACGGAGTGCCTACTTTGATGGTAGGACTCAAGACCAAATGGAAGCCGTGGATCACGATATGATGCGAGAAAATTCTCACTCTACAATGAGGATCAGCAATGCTGATCGTCAATCGCGTGTAACCTTTGGTGGTCCTAAAAAATAGGACTGAATGGAGACGAATATGGCAAACCAAGATACTGCCTTTGGTCTTCGTCCAATTGGACTCAATGGTGCAGCGGCTAACACCACTGGTGTGACTCAGTATGAGATCGCATCCAACAATACGAATGCTATTTATCAGTATTCACCAGTCATTCCGCTAGCGGCGGGTGTGATTGATATTGTCGGTAATGCAAACGGTGGTACGGTTCCTGCTCTTGGGGTCTTTATGGGCGTTGAATATGTTGACAGTTCCACTAAAAAGACTGTCTTCAAAAATTACTGGCCGGGTTCAAACAACGTCAGCGTTGATACGAACTTCCCAGTCAAAGCTCTTGTAGCTGATAACCCTAATCAACTGTTTATGGTGGCCGCGGACACAACGACAACAGATCGTGCAACTGCACTTGCTGATGTTTTTGCTAACGCGTCACTTGCAACAGCGACTAGTGGTTCAACTTCAACGGGCCGTTCAACTGCTGAACTTGATATTTCCACAGCGGCTGCAACCGCAACTTTGTTCATGCGTATTGTGGGTTTGACGACTGATGACGCAAACCTAGACTATGCATCAGCGGGTGTGAATTTCATCGTTCGGTTTAACTTCCACCACAACGCACCTTGCTCTAGCTCTGATTCTCAGACTACAGCAGCGTCTACTGGCATATAAGAAGGGAGATATAGACAATGGCTATTTCTCGCGCACAACTAGCAAAAGAGCTAGAGCCGGGCCTAAACGCGCTGTTTGGTCTGGAGTACTCTCGTTACGAGAACGAGCATGCAGAAGTCTTTGAAGAAGAGTCCTCAGATCGGGCCTTTGAAGAAGAAGTTATGCTGGGGGGCTTCACAACGGCTCCTGTTAAGAGTGAAGGCGGCGCTGTCCAGTTCGATGACGCACAAGAGACATACACTGCTCGTTATACACACGAGACAATTGCTCTTGCGTTTTCGATCACAGAAGAGGCTATCGAAGATAACCTCTATGATCGTCTTGCCTCGCGCTATACAAAGGCGCTGGCTCGTTCGATGGCACAAACCAAGCAGATCAAGGCTGCGGCAATTCTGAACAATGCGTTCAGCACCGGAAGCCCGGTTGGTGATGGCGCAGCACTTTGCTCTGCCGCTCACCCATCTCTGTCTGGTAATCAGCGCAATCTGCTTTCTGTTGCGGCGGATCTTAATGAGACGTCACTTGAGCAGATGCTGATTGATATCGCAGGCTTTACCGATGAGCGCGGGCTCAAGGTTGCTGTACGCGGTATGAAGCTCATCATTCCGAAGGAGCTTCAGTTCATTGCAGAGCGTGTGATGAACTCAAACCTTCGTGTTGGCACCGCCGACAATGATGCGAACGCCATGAAGAACATGGGCATGATCCCAGACGGCGCAGTGGTTAACCACTTCCTGACCGACACAGATGCATTTTTCATCAAGACTGATGCACCTAACGGCTTCAAGATGTTTAACCGTTCGCCAATCAAGACTGCCATGGAAGGTGATTTTGATACTGGTAACATGCGCTTCAAGGCACGTGAGCGTTATAGCTTCGGTGTATCTGACTGGCGCAGTGTCTTCGGCACACCCGGCGCATAACAGCGGCGAAATAAATTTGAGAAAGGGCGGCGGTTGCCGCCCTTTCTTTTTTGCTATATATTGATTTTGGGCGTAACTCAGCTTTGGAGACAGTATCATGCCCACCTGACATTGCACGGACTACAAAGCGAAACCTTGTGCAAAGGGTGTTAATATGGCTTCAACTACTTTTTCAGGTCCGGTGACTTCTACCGCCGGATTCATCTCAGGATCGGATTCTCTTGTATCTGTAGCTGCGGATGTAACATTGACCGCCGCCTCTAATGCGGGTCGTACAATGGTCTTAGGCGTAGCAAGCGGCGCGACTGTTACTCTTCCTGCTGCCAGCGGCACGGGTAACCTCTACAAGTTTTTTGTAGCGACTACTGTTACCTCAAACAATTACATTATTCAGGTCGCTAACGCTAATGATACAGTTGCCGGTGTAGCGATTGTTGCTAATGACTCAGACAATTCTGCATCTATCTTTGAAACTGCAGCAACGAGCGACACGATCACCCTGAACGGTACGACTACCGGGGGTCTTCTTGGGGCTACGATTGAGATTCAAGATGTGGCGTCGAATGTGTTTTCGGTTGTTGCTCGCGGTGCGGCAACAGGCACCGAAGCCACTCCTTTCTCTGCTGCTGTTTCGTAAGAGGCTTATCATGGGTAAGCTCAATGGTGGTAAAAAGCCTATCAAGAAGGCTGTGAAGGCCGTCAAGAAGGCTACGAAAAAGAATGAGGGGTAAGCTATGGCAGGTTCTGACGTAAGAACGAAACGGATTACCGGCACAGGTTCACTTGGTGTCGGCCCTGCTCGTATTAGACAGATTCAGATAAAAACTGCATCTGGAACTCCACGGCTTACTCTTACAGATGGTTCCGGCGGTGCTACGGTCTTAGATTTAGACTTTAATGCCTCTGATACGCACTCTGTGAACATTCCTTCTGAAGGGATTAGGGTGACGGACATCTTTGTCGGCACTTTGACTGATATCACAGCAGTAACGTTCTTCTTTACTTAGGTGAGTTATGGCTTCGCGTGACGATAAAATGCCGAAGCGAAACAAAAAGAATTTCCGCCCTACAAAGTCTGGGGCGGGAATGACCAAAGCTGGGGTGGCTGCGTATAGGAAAGCAAACCCCGGCAGTAAACTAAAAACTGCGGTCACCGGCAAAGTTAAGAAGGGCTCAAAAGACGCTAAAAGACGTAAGTCGTTTTGCGCTCGTTCCGCCGGTCAAATGAAAAAGTTTCCTAAAGCAGCTAAAAATCCAAATAGCCGCTTACGCCAAGCTAGGAAGAGGTGGAAATGCTAACGTGGGACAAACTTGCTCCGGCGCTGATCCTCACCGGAATTGGTTGGTTGTCTATGGAGATGTCTGTCGTAAAGACAGATTTAGCAGTTTTGACTGTTCAGCTAGAAAACGTTCAAGAAAAAATTGCGTCTAACAACGCAATGATTACTCCCATGTGGGAAGATTTTCTTTTGGAGAAGTCGGATGACTATGTCGCGTGGAACAATGACTAGGCAGGTCAATACAGGGCCCAAGTCTAAAAAAATAAATCCAACTTATTTTAGGAAGGGTGGCTGTGTCAGTAGAAAAAGCAAGGGGTCTAAAATTTGTCCGGAAGGAAAAGCATGGGCTAAACGGACGTTTGATACATACCCGTCGGCGTATGCAAACTTGGCCGCATCCAAATACTGTAAAGACCCAAACTACGCTAAAAAGTCAAAAGGCGGAAAGCGAAGAGGAAAGTAATGGGTGAGCTTCAAAAATGGTTGAAGCAAGATTGGGTAAGGATTGGCAGTGACGGCTCAATCAAAGGCAAGTGCGGCACTTCAAAAGACAAGAAGAACCCTGACAGGTGCTTACCGCGGGCTAAAGCAAACAGCCTTACTAAATCTCAACGGGCTTCCACCGCTAAGAAAAAGAAAAAAGAAGGTGCCCGCGGCAAAACCGTTGTCTCCAACACAAAGGATGCCAAAGTCAGAAAGATGGCAAATGGCGGTCCTGCTGTACCTTCGACAAAAGCAAAACGGCCATTCAGGGGCAAGTCTGTTCGCGGCACCGCAGTCGCCAGAGGCTGTGGAGCAGTTCTACCTAACCGCCGTAAACGAACAAAGGGCTCCGTCACACAAGCATAAGGGAACAGCATGCTCCCCAATTTTGAACTGGAGCAAGAGATTGTGCAAGAAATGCGCGATTGGTCTTCGCATGCTCTGCAAAAAATAAACTCAAATTACAACAATTTGCCCGCTTGCCCCTATGCTAAAGCCGCATGGGAACAAGACAAGGTGGGATTTTCTTTTAAATATAGTAAAGATTGGCAGGATCTTTACACTTTAATTTCGCAATGGGATGACAGCAAAGACGTTGTTATTCTTATAGATTTTTGTCCTTTGCCGATAGATGAGATGGATAGCTATCTCAACATGTTGAACGACATGATATCTGAAGGCATTTTTATAAATAAAGACATGTTTTTAATGGGGTTTCACCCAGATGATGAGGACAACGATTTTTTAGATGATGAAGACTTTGAAAGCGCAACATCGACCTCTGATGTTTCGTATGCTATGATCTTTTTGCAAAGATTGACTAAGTTGCAAGAAGCGTCGGATGCCCTTAGAGTAAAAGGGTACTATAACAACTGTGAAGAGTATTATGACTCTTCGCAGCTATACGAAAATCGTAGAGTTCTATACAGGAGATTAAAAAATGCGGAAAAAAGCAAAGAAAATGATGCGCGGCGGTGCGGCTAAAAAAGCTGCTCCAAAGATGATGCGTGGCGGGGGCATGGCTAAAAAGTCTATGAAAATGATGGGCGGCGGCATGGCTAAAAAGAAAATGAAACGAGGCGGTAAGGTTAAAAAATAACCATGACTACTTCTGGGTCAAAAAACTTTGAGCTTCAAGTCGATGACTACATCGAAGAAGCTTTTGAGCGGTGCGGGTTAGAGTTCAGGACGGGATACGATGCCCGCACCGCAAAACGTTCCCTCAATCTGCTTCTCGCGGATTGGGCTAATCGTGGTTTAAATCAGTGGACGATAAAGCAAAGAACGCTTTCTTTGGTCGCCGGTACAAGTGCGTATAATTTAGATGCAGACGTCATTGACGTTCTTTCTTTAGTTTGCCGACGCAGTAGCTCTGATTTGACTATGGAAAGGTTAAGCCGCGACAGTTATTTAGTAATTCCTTCAAAATCAACACAAGGTCGCCCCAGTCAATTTTTCTTAGATCGTCAAGTGACGCCGTCTTTAAAGCTTTTTCCTACGCCAGAAAATGCTACGGACACTATAGTATATGATGCTTTGGTTCGCATGGATGACGCAGATAGCTATACAAACACCATGGATGTGCCGTTTAGGTTTTATCCGTGCCTTGCCGCGGGTTTAGCATACTACATTGCAATGAAACGGGCTCCAGACCGCATTCAGCTTTTAAAAGCTGTGTATGAGGAAGAGTTTGAAAGGGCTCGTACTGAAGATAGGGATCGTTCATCGTTCAACGTTTCTCCGCAGTATCAATATTTACGAGTTAACTAATGGGAAAGTTTGCTTCAGGGAAACGTTCTTATTTCATTTCTGACCGCTCTGGGCAACGATATAGATACAGGGACGCACGTAAGGAATGGACAGGGGCGATTGTAGGGCCGGATGAGTTTGAACCTAAACATCCGCAACTTTACCCTGTTCGCAATCTATCTGAGCCGCAGGCTTTAAGAGATGCGCGTCCAGACCGGACGGAGCCCGCGGTGGAACAATTGTTAACACGGGATCCGTTTACGTCGGGTTCGTCGGGAAGTGCCGTAATTACGGTAATTGAAATTAATCACGGCAGGACAACAGGCGATGTTGTTCGGTTTAGGAATGCGAATGGCTTTGATGGGTTCACTAAAAGCGTTTTGGAAGGCTCTTCGGGGTTTTCCATCACGGTTACGACCTCTGACGCTTACACTTTTACCGCGTCATCCGGCACCGCAACCACGGGCAATCAACGCGGGGGCGGTGAAAATGCGACTTCGGGGCCGGTAACGTTGGAGAGTTAAATGTCTTTTACTTACGCAC